>Ga0114993_10001722_pt1 | contig 24928 bp, 28 predicted proteins | sample ArcticOcean_MG_C_FD_87042 | JGI IMG/M metagenome (GOLD analysis project Ga0114993, IMG submission 87042) | Marine microbial communities from western Arctic Ocean - ArcticOcean_MG_CB2_150 | ecosystem: Environmental > Aquatic > Marine > Oceanic | place: Arctic Ocean: Canada Basin | collected...
GTAGTCCAGCAACAATTAAAACGGTCAATAAAATCGGAATGGAACGTCATGGGTTTTCAGAGAGGGATATCAGCATGGCGAAGCAAATTTATAAAATGCTTTACCGTGAAGGATTAAATCGCAGTCAGGCTCTGGAACGCTTGGGCGAAATTGAGGACCCCGAATCACCTATTGCCAAGGCGATTATCAGCTTTGTCCAAAGTAGTGAGCGCGGTTTAGCCTGATCTCTCTTGTGTTCTATTCGCGCGACAACTGATCGTTGTCCCGCGATAATGTCTTCTTTGCGTCACCGAGTTTTTGCAGGTATTCGAAACTATAGAGTCCGGTATTATGGCCATCACTGAAGTAGAAGCGGACAGCGTAATTACCGATTAATATCCAATTACGAACTTCTACGCCGGGGAACTTTTTCTGTCCGTCTCCACCGTGAAGATTTCCGAGGATATCGCGTTCTCCCATGTTTTCCGCGCTCGGTGAACAGGCGCGTAATTCCTCCATCGTAAAATAATCTTCCCTGCCATTGGGCCACAGAATTGCCACCTCATTACCAATGAACTGAATATCCTGCGGTGGTTTTATCATCTCGTAACTATTACTGTGACTATCAGTGAGTCTCTCCAAAATCATCACAATGAGGGAACGCAAACGAAAGGTAATTTTTACTTATTCTTTTTAACTTCAGTGCATCCCACTGTAGGCGTTGGATGTAGTCATTGGAGAAATTATGGGGATTCTAAGCGTTTATGCTCTATTTAATCGTTGGTTGTGTCCGCTGTAAGATGTTTAACATTATAAGGATAGATATAAAATAAGGTAATTGTTAACTAAAAAAATAATTCGTTTAACATTTGAAATTATTAATAAAATAGCCTTATTTTCGGCCCATGAAGAGATTGATCTTAGGACTCCTGATTTTGCCCATGAGCTTAAGCGCACAGAAAAGCGCAACGAACGCGGAAGTCTTTGTGACCTTACCTGATTTTTCAGTCACGGAGACAAGAGTGGCCAACCCGGAGCCAGCCGGCACTTTTGCGGCGCCGATTACGGAGTTGCGATTTGAGCCGTTAATTGATGTGCAAACCCGCAATCTGGCGGAAGCGCAAGGTGATGTAACGATTCGCGGAGGCATTTTTGAAAACACGGGATTCCGGGTAGGGGCAGCCACCTTGTATGATCCACAGACCGGACACTACTTTGCAGAGATCCCGATAGCCCCTCATATGCTCTCCGTGCCGACAATAATTACGGGTATAGAAAATGCGCACGCGGGATTTAATTCGACCGTAGGAACTATCAATTATGCATGGAATCCTATACGCAATGGGGGTGAAACCGGGATTGGGTTGGGAGACAATAACTTTAATCTGCAGCACATATATTTTGGAGCGGTAAATGAATATAATGATGAGGGTAATACTGTGGGAATTGACTTATCGTATTCCCGATCGGAGTCCGATGGCACGCGTTTATATGGTGATCACAATTTTAATCGATACGCGGGAAGAATTCAGTTGCTGGGTGAGCGATCGCAAACGGATTTATTTGCCGGCTATCAATCGAAGTTCTTTGGCTGGCCCAACATGTATACCCCTTTCAATGTAAATGAGACGGAAAGTTTACAGACGAATCTTTATCTTCTTAATCACCGCGAAAATTTTTCTGATGACAGTTATATAGAATTCACGGGTTACTATCGGCGGCACAAAGATGATTATGAATTCAATCGTTTTGAGCCGGGTCAATTTAATCCCTTTCAGCATGAAACCAAAGTTTGGTCGGCCGGGATTCAGGGACATCAGGATTTTCAGAAAATTGCCCTCAATTACAGTGCGCAATTTCTGGCGGATGAGATTGATTCAAGCAATCTGGTATTTGGCCCCTTTAGTTCACGTAGTTATTACAAATTCACGCTATTGCCCGAGTGGCGGCAGGCATTGAATGCTGAGAGCGATCTTATTTTACGCGCCGGCGTGAGTTATGATGATACGAATAGAAATGGTTCAAAAGTATCCCCGATGGCATCACTATCCTTTATCCAGAATGATGGGAAGGGCAGCGGGCACCGTTACTATTTTGAGTATGCCGAGAGTAGTCAGGTAGCGGGTTATACGGCAATTGCCTCAACCCCTAACGGCGGTCTTTTTCGTGGCAAACCCGATGCGGCGAGAGAGCGCAGCCGAAATATTGAAGTGGGAGCTGATATCATCCGTCCACAATGGCAGGGTCACATCGCCATCTTTTACCGTCTCGACAAAGACTTGCTAGACTGGACTTACAGCTTTGAAAGCACCTCAGCGCGCACGGCCAACAATGTCGATATCGATACTTTTGGAACCGAAGCTACTTTTATTACTCATTGGCAGGATCTTAATTTTATTTTGGGGTATACCTTTCTCAATAAAAGTGAGGATTATGGAATCGCCGACGTCGATGCCAGTTTTTATGCATTGAATTTCCCCCGTCACCGATTAACCGCCGCACTCACTTATCGTTTCTTAGATCAATTGGAATTTCGTCTCGATAATGAATTCCGTTCCCAGGAGGAAAATCTACTCCGTCGAAGTTCGGACGAGGCTGCGCTTACTTCGCTAAGCCTGGTATGGTACCCGCCTTCATTAGACGGATTTGAATTTAGTTTAACCGTCGATAATATCTATAACAGTAATTTTGAGGATATACCCGCCACACCAGCTGTCCGCCGCCAGATATCCGGTTATTTCAGTTACCGGTGGTAGATAGTCGATTGCGGATTGGAGGATGTCGGGCTTAGCCCTCTGTACGGATCTCGGATTGCGGATTTGGAGTGAGGTCGAGCTACTCCTTTGGTAGCTTCGACTGACAAGCAACAAAGCGATGTCCAAGGGATTTAAACTTCAATCCTTGATCTTCATATTCAATCCGTATTCCGAAATCCGCAATTGCTAAAGCACGCATTCACGTTTGTGCGGTTTCCCCCGATTTTCGCTCCGCTAAGAAGACGGCGAAAATCATTATTCCACCTCCCAGGAGGAGCCGGGGTATATCGGTGCTTTCGCCAAAGAAAATGAGTGAGCAGACAATAGCTAGAGGAATTTTAAGGTTATTAAAAACTGCAAGGGTCCCGGCGTTACACAGGGTAGCGCCTTTGTTCCAAAGGAAAAACCCTATCCCGGAGGGTAGGAGTCCAAGATAGAGCAGGGCGCTTATCTCAGTTGCCTTGAGCTGGTCGAGATGATCCCAGCCTCCGGTCAGTGTAGTCATGATTGTCGTTACGACAACCGCTCCCAAGTAAAGAAGAGCAAAGACTTCATGATCTTTAAGCTGGGTGATGAGCAATCGGACTTGACGGTATTCGATCTGACCGAAGGCGAAGCAGAGATTGGAAAATTGCATGAGTAAGAACCCGATAATAACACCGCTTATATTGATATCCTGGTAGCGGATTAACGCGGCGCCAAAGACTGCCATCAGTGCGGCACCGAGAAAGAAGGCCTGGAACCTTTTTTTATAAACATCATTGATGATAGTAACATAAATCGGGGTAAATATCGTAAATAATGCTATTTGGTAAGCTTCCAGGTACTGAAATGAAAAGAGATAACTACAATACATCAGCCCATATTGTACCGCGCCGATCAGAACTAATCTTCCAATGATCAATGGGGCCAATCCCTTCCATCGCAGCAAGGGCAGAAAAAGGATCGAGGCGAGCATCATTCGCGCCCAGCCGACAAAGTTAGGGTCAAGTCCGGTTAGATAACTTTTGATCAACCCAAAGGAAAAAGCCCAGATCAGTGAGACAATAATGAGATATATCACGAGACCTTTTTATAGAAATACGCGTTCAAAAGTCCAGTAAGCTCCCGTTATGGCAATAATCAGGGAAGCGGGGACAATAACACATTTGCGGTACCAGGTTTTTTTAATAAACCAACCGATTAACAGGTAAGCGGATCCGATGACGGTTAGCTGACCCAATTCAACACCGAGATTAAAGGTTACTAAAGCCGTTAAAAAATCTCCACGCGGGAGGCCAAGTTCAGAGAGAACACCCGCAAATCCCAGTCCGTGAAGGAGGCCAAAGATGAATACGATGACGGGCCTCCAGGGATTGAGACGCGTCGTCATCAAATTTTCAAACGCGACAAAGACGATCGATACAGCGATCAGTGGTTCTACAACTGCAGAAGAGAGCGATACATAACCGTATATGGATAAACCCAAGGTGATAGAATGTGCGATTGTAAAAGCGGTAACCTGCCAGAGCAGATAACTGAATTTAATGCTCAACAGGAAGAGGGCTAAAACAAAAAGAATATGATCCAATCCTTTAGGTAAAATGTGTAGAAAGCCGAAATTGAAATAACGAGTCGCTACTTTAATTCTACCAAGCGGCAATTGTTGATCAGACTTTTTTTTATCATTAAGTTTGATTTGAGATGCTGGTTCTTCATCACGCGCGTTAGTCACCAGGGGTTCAGGAGAAGATTCATTTTCGCCAACATCACTAACTTCAGCATCGGGCAGCTGTTCTCTCTGAGTAATCTCAGATTGTTCAATTACAATCTCATTGATAATCTCGAGCTTCTCAGTCTGCTCTAAATCAATGACCTCTTCACTTTCAGCTTCCTCAACCGCAACGGTTTCGGGTTCTTCGTAGGGCGGAAAATCAAAGAAATCAACAGGGTGCGCCAAAACCATCAGAGGAAAACAAATTATCCCGATAAATCCCCCTGAAATTATTTTCCGCACTGCACCCGTGTGGTTAATACTCATCCACCTATTCCTAAGAGCTTCAAAACAGCTTCCCATCTTTCACTATAACTAACTGGGCTATCACGCGCTATGAGTTGTGTGAAGTAAAGCGACAATAAGATCAGGTTCCAGACACAGGCGAGATTGGCCACTAAATAGAGCGATTGAGTAATGAACCAGTTCTTCTCATATTTATCGAGGAGCAAAGCATAACCGAGCATCGCAAAAAATATCGATGATTCAAAAGCGCGGTGACCAAACGAAGAGCCAAACCACCAGCTATGCCAGGAGGCATTGATATAGACGATAGCGATGAACGAGATGATCCAGGATTTTGGAATACTTTTTTTAGTAAAAGTATATAAAATAAAAACGATCAGTCCGACGCTAAGCAGGGGATGCCAGTTGAGTAATCCGTGAAAATGAGAGAATAAAATCGGGCCTATTTGAGGGTGAAGGAAATCAAAACTCTCTCCCTCGTAGGTGTAAATTATCCATGTTCCGTAGAGTAATTTCCAGGCTAACAATTGCACGAAGACCATCGCCAGTGAAGGGATTATAAATAGCGCAAGCCGTTTCCATTTTTGGCTTCCTGGACTATCGCTGAATAGATACTTAATAATGACAAGAGCCGGAAAAATTAAATAGGTAACCGCCGTGCTTCTGGTAATTATGAGAAAGCCGGAAAAGAAACCTAAGCCGAACCACGCGCGCCAATTTTGCGTATTGTCTATAATTTTAAATGTCAGGTAAAAAATTGTGAGGGTTAAAAAATATACCGTGTTGTGGCTCAAGGATACGCGAGCCGTCTGATAATACAGCAGGGGACTGCTCAACCAGACGAAGAGCATTCCCAGCCACGCCGTGTTTATGGGAACAAAGCGGGAAATTATTTTTACCGACAGGAAGAGGCCAATCACGGTATAAATCAATTGCCCAATCCAAATATAAATAAAGTAAATGGGCTCAAAACCTGTCGCTGGTAAGCCCGCGATTAGGCTAATAATATGGGCGAGGAGAAAAGAGGGGAGGTTGGCGATGGCCCAACCCACGGGGTATTTATTCGGTAACAACCCCGTGCTTGTTCGCGAGCCATTGAGAACGAATTCCTTCGTCACCGAATCGATGGTATTGGCCATTTCGAGTTCGTTGAAAAAATCGACATCACGATCGATAACCGTGGAGCGGAGCCAGAAATAATAAAAACTGTCATCGAATCCCTGGAGAATGGGCTCCTTTTCAGGAGTAAACATACCGTAACCTTTATAGGCGATGGCATAGAGTGAACATATAACCGCACACGCCGTAAGTATCCAAATATCAAATGGTCGTTTCTTTTTAACCGTCATCGTTATTAAATTTATTTAGTCAGAAACTCACGCTTCATCTTTTCGCTTATCCACCCAATTCTGAACCCTGTTTTTAATTTGATCTCGAATAACTCTGATTTGATCTAACTTTTCCTCATCACTGCCTGCAAGTTTAGAAGGATCAGGGAAATTCCAGTGAAGTCTGGTCCCCGCACTGGGGACAGAGGGACATCGCTCTGCGCTTGTCTCATCACATACGGTTATGAGATGGGTTATATTCATTCCTTGCGTGATGACCGCTGATACGCTCTGCGTTTGATGATTTGAAATATCAATGCCGACTTCGGCCATGGACTTTACGACGAGAGGATTTAATACCCCGGGCTCTATCCCCGCGCTGCAAGCTTCGTAATGCTCACCACAGAGAGTATTCAGCCATGCTTCAGCCATTTGGCTCCGAGCGCTGTTGTGGATACATACAAAGATTACTTTAAATTTGGGCACTTTTCCAATATGGGTAGTAAAGAAAAACGGAGTTTAGTTAGGACTATTTAACGAACAATACCAAAATTAATTCTCTATGAGTCTCCGCGTCAGCAATGCGTTTATTTTAATATTCATAGGAGTAATCTATCTTAGCCCCTTCGACGTCAATGCACATCATGGTGGTAAGGTCCATATTTCTCCCTTTCTAAAACTTTACGTGAGGATAATTGACAATTCGAGCATTGGTTCTGACGGCAGTTTCGGGTCAGAATCATCCGAACTGGATCGATTCCGCTTCATGAGTGAGAGTATAATTGAGACCTTTGAAGCTGAGGAATATCCGGTCACCTTGAAATTCGTTCGCTTTGGCAAAGATATTCCGGCGGATGTAAATGTCCTCACGATTTCTATCACTCGATGGTCACTTAACCGAGTCGGTGAGTATGAGACGCGCATATTTGCCAAACTGAAAGGACGTAAAGGGAAAATCAATCTTGGCTATTTTATTGGACGTTATGTTACGGTTAATATTCCCGATCGAGACAAAGTAATTAAAAATTTCAAAATCTCGGCGAGGAAAGCCCTGGAAAAACTCCTCCCGGAGCTGCAGGCGCGAACGCTCCCGAGGAAATTTAATTGAATTATGCGGCTAAAGTATTACTTTAGTTCAACTTTTCATAAAGAGCGAAGAAAGATTTATTTCACGCGGGGGTAGCTCAGTGGATAGAGCCGCGGTTTTCTAAACCGTTGGTCGGGAGTTCGAATCTCCCCTCCCGTACCATTTTAATGGTTAAAACCGCTAATGTGGTGAGAAAGCCATTGAAAAGTATTAAGTGTAGAACATACTTTTAAGTCCTGGAACTCTGTGGAATCTGAAATATGAAAGTAAAATCGAATCCATTCTACGCAGCTCATAGGCTTGCTTTCTGCGCGATTATTTCAGTCCTGATCTTCAGTGCCGGGTGCACCTCGATCAAGTTAATTGCCGATTACGATGAAGTAATCGACAGTTCAGTCACTGAATTTCAAAAAAACATGGAGACGCATTTAATAAAACTGGAGCGAAATATTGGGACTGATGATGCGAGTCACGAAAACAATATCGATTTTTACGATGAAGCCAGAGTCGAGTTGAGTTCAATTCGGGTGCGGGCCGCCGCCATTCTAAAAAATGAACTCACCTTGACGCAAATTGAATTGTTAATCCAGAATCTTGAAAACCTGGAAAAGATTCATGAATTGGGGATAGCAGCGAATGACATTCCACCCTTGAGGAATGCTTTTAACACGGGCACAACGGCTATCTTAAAACTGGAGTTAGCCAAAAAACGCGGGATTGAAGTTGAGGAATAATTTAATTGGGAGAAAATAAGATGACGGATATCGACCTTTCAGATTTAGTTGCGAATATGCTTAGTGCGGCAGGGGATTCGCTTAAAGACAAATGGCCGGAGTCAAAAGATTACGCCGAGTCGGAATTTAAAAAAATAGGTGAAACTATTATTTTTATAAGTCAGGAAGTATTAGCTGGAAGGATGAGTGAGGAAAAAACCAAATTACATTTGGAAATGCAAAAAAATTCATCGAAAATGGTTCTCTTGACTTTAGAAGGACTGGGTCTACTGGCAGTGGAAGCAGCGATTAACGCGGCCCTTAAAGTCGTTAGTGATACGGTCAATTCCGCGATCGGATTTGCTTTGCTTTAATCGAGGTAACTGCAAATTAAGTCGATTCAGTTACCTTAGAGCTATTACGTTTGCCCGTGTAGGCCTCCAGCTTTTTACTATAGTTTAAAATAAAATGATCGGTGGCCCCAGCCTTCCAATTAACAGATACTCTTTTAATTAATCTGATGGCGCGATCGATAATTGTTGGGTTTTGAATAAGTCGCAAATCGCTGAAATCTTTCTTACACGCAGTGAGGTATCGCATATCCCCGTGGTGGCGATAACCAACCACTCTTTGCAGGAGCCTGATGATAAAGGGACTGATAACAGGTATGGCAAAGAATTCAAAAAAAGCAATTAAGGCATGGGACAAATAAGCGGGTGGAACGCGCGGTACTAAATCGGCTGCATTAACAATTCGGTAGATGGGTGTTTTAATATTATCACCAAACTCTGATGAAGCGACTCTTGGACTGCCAAAGGTATAACAGGCCCCGAGACTATCGGAGACGAGAAACTTCGTTGCCAATAAAGCCAGGGCTCCACCGAGAGAATGCCCGGTGATATATAGTGCACAGCCGGAATCCTCAATAACATTCAGAGCGTTTTCAATTTGCGGCTTTAAATCATTAAATGCATATAAAAACCACCGTGTATCTTGCTACCGTTCGTTTCGATCATCGGTGCCTTAAGATCTGTTTTTATATCTCTAATATCTTTTTCGGTCCCTCTAAATGCAAGAACTCCCATCTTATACTTCTTGCTCGTCGCCAGAAATGCCTGGGTCCCGTTGTGATTAAATGTTTCTATTAACTCAAATTCAGCCTTTGCTAAATAACCGCGTAAATCTTCGATCGCTTGATCCGCGGATTGTCTTTGTTCAGCAAGCAGCTTTTCTAATGTCTTTTTAATATTCTTTTCGTCAGTTGCATCGGCGAGAGATTTGGCAATTGAAGTCAACTCGACACTGCCTTCAAACTTGAAATAAGCCAATCGTGACATTTCAGCCATGAGTAGTGCGCTGCGGTCACTGTAAGCAGCCCTTTGACCGGCGCTGTCAGTAGTATCTCGTTTTCAAAATACATGGTGTCCCTTTATTCTAATCAAATTGTAATATGCGCAATTTATAAACTCAGAATTTTAAATTTTTTAAAATAAATTCAACAAACTACGCTCACCACCCGTTATTTGTTTCCCATTAGAAGCAAGTTAATTTATAATTGGGCAGTATGAAAAAATCACTAAAAGGAGCGCTTATATCGGGTTTGGTAATTCCCGGGATGGGGCAAATTTTCCTAAAAGGATATAAACGAGGAGCCATTTTAATCCTGATGATCTCAGTCGGTATGCTGATATTCGTTTTAAAAGCAGTCGAACAAGCCTTTATCATCCTGGAAAATATTGAATCAGCGGGGGGAGTGTTAGATATGAATGCGATCTTAAACGCAACTGCTGTGGCTTCCACTTCACCAGCTAATAGTACAATGAATTATGCATTATCATTTATTTTTATCTGTTGGTTATACTCGATAGTTGATGCTTACCTGTTGGGCAGGCGAATAGACAGGGAAATGGGTGAAAGCGGGTAAGCGTGAATGGGGATATGCGTGAAAGCGATGATGAGAGAATGATTGAATAGATGAGCGACGAAAGTAATCCTGAAGGACCATGGAGTAATGTTTGCGCAGGGTTACTTGTTTCAGGTGCAAACGTGTGGTTGTATTATCATCTCACTGCATTTGAGGAATCAGGTGAGGAAGAGGGGATACATTGGATTTTCGACCTGCTCTACAATAATATTGGTAAATGGGGTGTATTAGCTATTACCGGAACGATCGCAATTAGAGGCATTTATCGGGTGATTTTCGAAAGGCATTAAATTCCGATGATCTATGCAAGGACCGAATTTTTTCCGCGATATTAAACCTAAAACCGTTATACGCACTTCGATTAAATGTCGCTCTGAGAGAACGATTATTGTTTGATTTTTGCCTAAAATTTGTTAGACAGGACGTTCGCTTATATTCCTGAGAGTTGTCATTTAATGCAATGAAGCGACCAGTAACTTGAATATTTTACAAGCCTGCGCAACAATTCTGAATTGAAATTACCTATCCGGCTGAGGGATGAAAAAGACGGTATACATAATCGAAGATGATGGATTGACCTGTAAAATGATCACGAAGGTCATTAGTACATACTTCGATGATATAGATGTGATTGGAAGCAATCAAAATGGTCAGAGTGGGGTCGGTGAATGTGTAAAATTGAATCCCGATCTAGCGATTGTTGATATTCGTTTACCTGATGTAAATGGATTGGAACTTTTACACATCCTTAAAAGAAGGCATCCGCAAATGAAAGTTTTGATCTATTCAGGGATCCTGAATTTTAAGGCCATACAACGCGCACAACAGGGAATGGCAGACGGGATAATTGAGAAATCAGAGGGAATTGAGGCGCTAAAGGCAGCGATTGAAACTGTCATCTCGGGAGAATCCTATTATAGCCCGATAGTAACCGAGCAATTACTGCAACACGAAGTTATAAGTTCGGAAAGCTAGGAAAAATCATTTGCCAATTGCCGATGTGGGTTTTCGAGCTTTGCCCTTGGTAGTGGATTGATGCAGGATGCATGGCGGCAAAAAATGATCGGTATTCAGTGACTAGTCCCCACCTGTTCATTACTCTTTTCATTGTGAGGTTATGAATATTACTTTCCTCATTGCTTTGTTTCTCACGGCATCATCAGCGGATACTGGAGACAATAATGTCACGGTAGTATCATTGATCGACGGTGTGGAGATGCAGATAGCGGAAATTCCATATTCGCGAATACTACCGTTTGCTTATTATGATCAAGCGCTTTCGTCTATACCTGGATTATATCCAAATGCTGAGATTGTCGCTAAAAGACGTTATGGACATTTAGGGAATGACCACTCCACTGCTTATTCGATGATCTGTTACAAAGAATCGTTCGAATACAACGAAGTAACGATTAGTGGTGTCGTTGTGCACATAGAAAAGGCGTGGAGATATGAAGCGCGAGTGAATGCAAATCACTATAATGACATGCTAATGCTGGTAATTGAAAAGATTTCTGCTGCGCCGTTTAATAATTTATTGCAACGTGCCCGATAAATAGAAACGCTGAATATTATCTCAACACTGGAGAAAAGGTAGAAAAATATGTTAAATGAATTATCGATTATAAAAAAAGGTAAGGCTGGCAGATCTTCATCCTGGGATACGACCGGGAGAAACTCAGACGCATGGATTATTGGTCCAGGGGAATCACGTGTATTAGCAGATATTAATGGACCCGGTGCTATCACCCATATCTGGATGACACAGACGAAAAACTATCGTGAATGCTTACTCAAGTTCACTTGGGATAATGCCAAAAAACCTAGCGTTGTTGTCCCCCTGGGGGATTTTTTCTGCCTCGGTCATAGTATCGTCAATAGTTTCCAATCACTTTTGTTTACCGCTTCAACGCAGCACAACCATTGCTTTAATAATAGGTGCGCATTAAACAGTTATGCCTCCATGCCATTTACTGAACGCGCGGTTGTAGAACTGGTTAATGAGAGTAATGAGGAACATCGACAATACTTTTATATTGATTATGAAACCTTCGATGAACCCAGGACTGAACACGGCTATTTCCACGCAGAGTTTCGACGAGCCAATCCTTTTGGAGGATGGGGGACGGAAATAGAAGTTAATACAGGTGAAGCTAATATCATAAATAAAGGTGAACTCGCATGGGACAGCAACTACGTCATTCTTGAGACCAAGGGACATGGCCATTACATCGGCTGCAATCTTTCGGTCACCAATTTCAAAGGAGAATGGTGGGGTGAAGGCGATGATATGATCTGGGTCGATGGGTACAAGTGGCCGCCGGACCTGCATGGGACCGGGAGCGAGGACTACCTGAATCAGGCATATACGATGCAGCCTAATGCTTTCCTGCGCAACGGTTCATCCGTTTATGAACATAGTACCAAGGGCTATCAGACGAGCTATGTGTTCCACGTCGAAAACCCCATTCGGTTCGAGAAAGAGATTAAGGTGACGATAGAACATGGGCATGGTAATCACCTGGCCAACGAGATGGCATCAGTCGCCTATTGGTATTCTGATACACCCTGTCGTGTCGCCTCACCACCACCGGTCGCGAAACGCCTGGCCGTCCCACGCGATAATCAAGGTAATTGGCTTCACAATAAACGTAATCAGAATCCGGGGAAAAAGATTCCGCTTAACGCAGAAATGAAACGGAAGCTGCGCAAATAAAAGGATTTGTTTAAGGCAGATGATTGTCACATTCAGTTTGGTAATAATGTATTTACGGTAGCGAGGGGATCTCACTACGAACAACCCTTATGAGACCAGAGATTGCGAAGCAGGAGCTGGACCAACTGATCGCTGAGGAGTTCCTTGTAGTTACCTGGTGTGAATATAGAGTATTGCCAATACCCTTCAAGTGTTAGGATGAACCCTCGCAATCGGGGTTGAACTTTTATAAACGATGAATGCAGGTTTAGAGAATAATCCCTCGACCCTTGTTCTGGATGTAGGAAAGACGCATGTTAAAGTTCTCGTGATGAGCGAAACGGGGTCGGTCCTCGACGTGGCTAAGTTGAATAACGAATCAATCGAAGGACCGCCTTATACTCATTTTGACACGGAAGGAATTTGGCAATGGTTGTTATCAACGGTAAATAATCTAGCCGATAAAAATAAAATACGAGCGATCGTATCGACGACACATGGCTGTGCGGCGGCTTTAGTTGATGGGCGTGAACTTGTTTTCCCCGTCCTTGATTATGAAGATGAAATTCCGAATGAAACTTCGGAGACTTTTAAATCGGTTGTGCCCGCGTTTGCAGAGACGCAAACACCAAATTTACCTGGAGGCCAGAATCTCGGTCGACAACTTTTCTGGTTTCAGCGGAAATATCCGAAGGAGTTTTTACGCGTTAAGTGGATACTTACCTATCCGCAATACTGGGCGTGGCGCCTCAGTGGAGTAGCAGCAAGCGAACTCACATCCATCGGTTGTCACGCTTACTTATGGAATCCACACAAAAAATGCTATTCCACTCTTGTCGATGAACAGGGATGGGCTTCGCTCTTTCCACCGATCAGGCCTGCGTATGAAGCGTTGGGGCCCATCCTCCCGGAAGTAGCGCAGAAAACAGGACTCGCACCCGAATGTCAGGTCTATAACGGGATTCATGATAGTAATGCCGCTTACAGTCTCTATCTAAGGGGTAGAGCCAAGCCTTTCAGTCTCATTTCTACCGGCACATGGGTTATCATTTTCAGCCCGCGTTTTCCCGTGGCGAGTCTCAATGAAGCGCGGGACACCCTGGCGAATGTAAACCTGAGGGGAGAACCGCTTCCAACCGCGCGTTACATGGGTGGAAGGGAATTTGAAATCCTGAGCAGAGAGGCCGGCACGGGAAGGGAATTTACAGAAGCTAATTTACGAAAGGTTATAGCGAAGAAGAGTTTTATTCTTCCTTCCTACGCGCAGGGCGGCCCATTTATGAATTGCAAGGGATCGACCTATGGACCCGAATGTGAATTGAGCGGTGAAATCCTTGCTCGTGCTACACTTTATGTGGCGCTCGTGACACTGACAAGCATGCGCATGCTCAATGTAGACGGTGATCTGATAATTTCCGGTAGCTTTGTCAACAATCCGTGGTATTGCCGATTGCTGGCAACACTCGGTGGATGCGAGCGCTGCTATATCGATTATCAATCCGAAAGCACAGCGGTGGGCGCCGGCATGCTGGCTTCTTGGGATGATAAAGCTATTGAATCGCCATTGAATTTGACACGCGCTGAGAAATTTGAAGATCCGGGCCTTATGGCTTACGTTGAAGAGTGGCAGAACTTGAGTGGGTAACTAAAAGTAATCAGTGAACAGATCGTTGGCGATTTATAATGATTGAAAGCAGTGCCGCGGCAAACGAAGACATGATTAAATAAGATTAATTTGACTGGATTTATTACTCATGAAATCTATCAACCAATTAAAAAAATCTTAATGGTTTAAAAATTATGAATCAGATTAATAGGAACAATACTGTCTACGGAAAAACAAATCCAAGCCCAGAGGAATTAGAGAAGATGCCGGTCAAGCGATTTGGATCTGTAATTGGGTTGAATAAGGAACAGGAGACTTACTACCGTCAATTGCATGCCGAAGTCTGGGATGAAGTAATCAATCGGATAAAAGCGTCACATATCAGAAATTATTCAATCTATATAACGGAAATCGAAGGAAAGCATTATTTGTTTAGTTATTTTGAATACACGGGAGATGATTATGAATCAGAGATGAAAGCAATGGCCAATGATGAATCAACAAAGCGATGGTGGAAGGAGACCGATCCTTGTCAATTTCTGCTTCCCAGCAGAAAAGAGGGGGATCAATGGAGTTTGATGGAAATGGTGTTTTTCACGGAATAAGTCAGGAGCCAAAATGGATATTTCGAGGATGCAGACGCAGGTATTTTCATCTATCCTGATCTTAATAGTATAGCCCCGAAGGGGCGAGATAAACTTAGCCCATGGCGCAAGCAATGGGATAGAAGAATTATCAACCCCAAGACCCTCCAGCGCTTTTATATTATATACTATTCCCCCCCTTCCTGGGTGAATAGCTTGACCCACAAAACAAAGAAAAGGTATAGGATTAATTTCTCATGCATTACCCTGTGATAACATTACACTTTGAAAGGATACGATGGCAGATCAATCGCGTTACATTATAATAGGTGGCGGTCAAGCTGGTGGTTGGGCTGCCGCTACTATGCGAAAGCAAGGTTTCGAAGGAGACGTTGTATTATTTGCGGGTGAAAACTATATGCCCTATGAACGACCACCGCTGTCAAAGTCTGTCCTCTTAGGTGAAGCCGAGATCGAGATTACTTATTTGCGTGATAATTCGTTTTATGAAGAAGCTAATATTCAATTACGCTTAGGCGCGCGCGTAACGGCGTTAGATTGTGGAAAAAATATCATAAATATAGAGGGTGGTGAGCAACTTGACTATGAACGTCTTCTCCTCGCTACAGGTTCTGACGTTCGTCGTTTACCTATTCCCGGAGATGAACTTGAAGGTGTCTATTACCTGAGAGGCATCGACGACATGCTGGCATTAAAGCAGAAACTGGTAAAAGGGGCGAAGATTGTTGTCATTGGTGCCGGATTTATCGGCTTAGAGGTAGCCGCCGCCGCGGCCAAGCTGGGCGCGCAGGTGAGCGTTATTGAAGTTCAAAATACGATTCTCAATCGGGTCGTTGATGAGGAGGTTGCCGCCAGGGTGGCGCGTGAACACAATGAACACGGCGTAAAATTACTGACGAATACAGGTGTCAACGCGATCGTCGGTGATGGTCATGCGCGAGCAGTGACCCTGTCGAATGGTGAAGAAATTACCGCCGACGCAGTCGTGGTCGGTATCGGAGTAATACCAAACGCTGATCTAGCGGAGCAAGCCGGAATAAAAGTTGAGAACGGCATTGTCGTTAATGAATACGGTGAGACATCTGCTCCCAACGTCTATGCGGCAGGTGACGTTACTAACCATTACAATCCGCTTTACGATCGTCGCCTGCGTCTTGAATCCTGGCAAAATGCACAAGATCAGGCGATTGCCGTAGCGCGCGTGATGTGTGACCAGCGTGAACCTTACTCTGCGGTGCCGTGGTTTTGGTCGGATCAATACGCTATGAATCTGCAGATGGCGGGCGTCGTCGATATATTCGATGAAGCAGTGCTGCGACCGGGTGAAGATGGAACTTTGCTCAAGTTTTATCTCAAGGACAGTCGTATAATGGGCGCGGTAGGTGTCAATCGGGGTCGCGATATAATGGTTGTCCGGCGCATGATAACTAAAGGCGTTAGTGCGAGTGCGAACGAGCTGGCTAACCCAGCAATCGAACTACGCAGCTTGGGCAAAAACAATTAAGTGATTCGCTATACACGCGGGGTAAATTTTATCGCCATACTCACGCTAGATTTATTTACTTTTTCTCAATGTTTAAGAAGGACAAGCCCTGGTATGAAAAAGGATTAAAGTTCCAGTGCTCGATGTGCGGGAATTGCTGCAGTGGGCCGGAAGGCGAGATTCCCGTACTATTACGGGATCGACGAAGATTAGCGAAGCATGTAGGCGTGTCCATGCGGACCTTTAATCAGGACTATACAACGATCTCAAAAAATACGAAGAGCAGGGTACTAAAGATGCACCCAACTCCTGGTAAAAAAGAGAGTTTGGATTGTATTTTTCTCGATCGTGAAAAAATACCGGGAAAAGCAATATGTTCAGCGCATTTAGCGAAACCGAAACAGTGCCAAGCCTGGCCATTCTGGCCTTCTATTTTAGAAAGCGAAAAATCGTGGAAAGAGACCGGTATACATTGTTGTGGCGTCGATGATGGCGAGCTTGTCCTATCGAAAAAAGAGATTGAAAATAAAATGCGTAAAATGAAGGGACCAGAAAAGAAATTTGGTGCTTTTGAGCGGGGTTGGAAGTGATAATTGTATATCCCATCTCTCATACGATCCGTAGATGTGTTGAATATGTTTGCAAGTAATCTTAGCTAATCATTAATCACACAAAATGGAAAAAACAATCAAGGTTGGGCCCATCTTTCGGATCGACGCCCCGTCAGCAGAGGATCTCGACGCCTTTAATCGGGATGGATTTGTAGCTTACCCCGCGGTCTTCAGCGATGAGGGTCTCAAGGGTTTCGTTGATGAAATTCACACGCGTGAGCAGGTAATTGATTTTTTTAAAAATAATGAAGGTAAACCCGATGAACATGGCATGAATGTCAGACCGTGGAATAACAAGGGTCCCTGGTCAGACCAATTATTTGATGCCCCATTGGTGACCGCGCTTTTGAAAGCTATAATCGGGGAGAATTATCAATTTTGCCATTCTACGATGGGTATAAAAATGCGAGGCGGCAAAGATATTCATGCGCATATGGATCATCATCATTGGTTCCATAATAACCCCGTAAATCTTGCGGAAAGGGATAAATGGTATGTTCAGATGCTCTATTACCCCAATGGATTTAAGCGGGGAGATGCGAGTCTCGCGGCGGTTCCCGGAAGCCATCGGATTATACCCACGCCCGGTAAGCAACCCCATTACAATACCTTGGAGGAAATGTTAGACGGAGTGGGTAATGAGCATGGTGGGCGTGAACTTGAAGTAAAACATTTCGAGCTACCGCCCGGCAGTATGGTATGCCTTAACGCCCGGACATACCACGCTGTCACGCCTAAACCGTTAGATTCACCGCAGGTATATCGAATTTTTTGTAACTACATATTCAAAGAGGGGGGACCGCCTCACCGTCATACTCAAGCCATTCCTTCCGATTGGTTAGAAGATGTAAATCCAGAGCGGAAAAAATTATTTGATCGTGAGCCCTACACCGAAGTGTGCTGGGAATAAATTATCGAACGATAAGTGTTAATCAACCAGGTTGAACACTTTGCCTGCCAACCTTGGCTCTAAGCAGCAGTGTAACGTTTGGTCGGTAGCGCGGTTTTTATGCCCTATATTCCATTAACTACATTGTTGTTAATCACCAGGCAGTCCATCCACCATCGATGGTAAGGTTCTGCCCCGTCATGTAACTGCTGGCGTTACTGGCGAGAAAGACAACGGCCCCTTTGAGTTCAGATGGTTTTCCCATGCGTCCCATGGGAGATTTGGCTTCGAGATTTGATATGAGTTCCTTCCCTGCAGATTCAGAGGGAAACGGACCGGGGGAAAGACAGTTAACGCGGATATTATCTTTTGCCCAGTAGACAGCCAAGTGCCGGGTCAGATGTATAATACCCCCTTTCAGCGCGTGATAGGCAACTGAGGATGCAGGGCAGATGTCAGCGTAGGTATCGGGGTAGGATCCCACTTGTCCGTACATTGATCCCAACATAATTATACTTGCCGGTGCTTTTCTTTTTAAGACATGCTCGCGAAGTAACCGAGCTAAGAGAAAATAGCCGGTCGCGTTCCCCAACTGGCGCGTAAATTGTTCACCGCTTATATTGGTCCAATCGTTTCTTTCAAATTCGTGGCCATTATTTACGAGGACATCGATTTGGCCAATGCGATCAACGATGCCTTGAAAGGCAGTTTCGATAGCAGTTTCAGACTCCATCTGGTCTAATACTATGCCATGATGTCCAGTGCTATTTGGATCAGGTAAGTCACCCGCTGCTGATTGCGCGCGCTTTTCATCGCGGCTGGTAACAATAACCTGGCTGCCGGCTTCGGCTAATGCGTGGGCCATGGCTCGGCCGAGATAACCACTGGCCCCGGTAATGAGGGAGGTTTTACCCTTGAGATCAAAGAGCTGTTGGACGGTGGGATCACTATCTGGTAGAGGATCGGTCATAATATTTTCCAATTGGAAGGATTGCGAGCTGACTCCAGGACAGCAAGATTACAGGCGAGGGTATGACGCGCTTCGGACAGGTTACAGAGCATTTCTGTCTTGCCGTCGATAGCGTCAAAAAAAGTGTTCGCCTGGGATATAAACCCATGATCGCGCTCAAAATCCGGCCAGGACTCTTCCTGCCACTCAGTTTCAGGTTCCATCATCCATCGCAGGCGATTACAATGAAATTCGGATCGCAAAGTGCCGCGTTCACAGACCACGGTGATCGTTCCTTCATTTGGAGCTTGATGTTGATTCAAGCTGAAGGAGGCGAGGGTGCCACCGTGACGGGTCAAAACGTTGACTGTGTCTTCGACTTCAACTCCTTCTAACACCTGATGCGCGCAGTCGGCAACCAGGCGCTCGACCGGTCCGGCGAGCCAACTTACGGCATTGATAAGATGTGTCAGCCCATCCTGAATAGCACCTCCTCCCGTGGCGTGACTGGTGTAATAAGTTTCTCTGTAAGCGGGTCGGTAGGTGGGGAAATGCTGGCCCGAGATAACCGTAATATGCAAGGGTCGCCCAAAGCGTTCACTGTCGAGGGCTTTCTTCATCGCTGAAATTACCGGGTGTTGGCGAAAGACATAAGCGACTCCAGCAATGAGCTTACGCTCCCCAATAGTTTTATCGAGATGATCAATCCCATCGAAACTGACAGATAATGGTTTTTCAATCAGTAGATGTAGATTAGATTCCGCTGCTTGTTGCGCCATGGGGACATGTAGGTGCGCAGGTGTTGCGATCACAATGGCGTCATGTCTTGCTTCGAGAGCCAACGTAAAATCGGCATAGCTATCTTTTATTTTATAATTATCGGCAATTTTTTTACGCAAACTGTCGTTGGCCTCACAAATTGACACTTCAGCGCGATTCGTCGCAAGTATACAACGGGTATGGCGTTCACCTATTGAACCCGTGCCAACGACGAGAATCTTTTTTTTATCTGCCGCCATAAATCAGTTACTCCAATAAGAAGAGAGCATCCATAAGTTCTTTATTTAGCCAAGAGAAAAGTATGCGCTTAGGCATGGCATGGAAGGTATAATAGCTATTAAGCTGTGTTGTCGAAGTCAAACTGGACAGTCCATTATTGCCATTAAAAACTGATCAATAATCAGTCGCAGTCAGCCTAAGTTTCTGGGGACACGTGGGAAAATGTCGTTCGGCTGTGGAATATTATTAACCCTGAATGTATGGGAGCATGGTTTTAGAAGAATCTTTCCAACTTATTAATGAGTAATAATAATGTTTAAAGAATACGCGACAGTTCGTGTTGTTAGACTCATCCATACAAGACCGCTGGAAGGAAGCTGGCAAACCTTCAATTGGTGATCAAGGAACGATTGTCGCTATTGATACGATAAATGATGTAGTCTGGTATACGGTAGAATCAACAAATCCTAAGAGTAAAACTCCCTGGCTTGCTGAATTTACTGAAAATGAGCTGGAACCTGGTAGCGAAGTCGATGTTGATAGCAATTTAGTGCTGAAGCCATTTAGTGATGACAACCTGGTAAGTAACTCTGAGGAGGGACTAATAGAAAAAATAAAAATACCTGACTCTAAGAAAGCCAAGTCATCGTCTGGGCTGAATATTTCTCAATCTGCAACAAGGCATAGAGAGAGTCTCAAACTCAACAATTATAAAAAAGGGAAGATTTACTCTATAATTCTGTCTAGTGTTTTCGGGGCTCTAGTCTCCTACCTGGTAGTATCACTCGTCTTACCTGATTATAGCACATCTATTCCTCTAGTAGTTGGATCTCTAACGGGAGTCATGGGTGGATTTCTAGCAGGAAATATTGGGGAGTCTATCGCATTTATAGTATTATTCACTTTTATCACTATTTGTTTTTTTAATGTTGTATCCAATACATTTGGGCGTGAAATTTTCCTGTCCTTAGTCATAGGCGTGACCGTTGGTAATTTGTGTTCAAGCATTTATAATGAATATGGAAGATAATCACTCAATTCGGCTGAATTGATAAGTGAAGAGGGATCACATTATATTATGAATAGAATCTGTGTCTTTTGCGGCTCTAGTCCTGGCCTTCTTTCTGAATATGCGGAGACTGCGAATTTACTGGGTAGGGAGCTGGCGAATCGCAATATCGAGCTGGTTTTCGGTGGGTCCGATATGGGATTAATGAGGCAAGTTGCAGATGCTGCCTTAGAAAAAGGGGGGAAAGTAATCGGTGTAATACCTGAATCTTTTGCGAAAAAGGTGGCACATAAAAAACTTTCGCAACTTCACGTTGTCAATTCAATGCACGAGCGAAAGAAAATGATGCATGCTCTTTCGGATGGCTTTATTGTACTGCCCGGAGCCTTTGGCACGCTAGAAGAAATTTTGGAAATCGTTGGGTGGACACAATTGGGATTGAATACTAAACCATTTGGATTTTTAAATGTATGTGGGTACTATAATAAGTTTTTTGAATTTGCAGATCATGCAGTCAATCAGCAATTTCTCAAACAAGAGCACCTTGATATGATTATTTTAGAAACATCGGTCGATAAAATATTGGATAAGTTCGATGAATTTATTGTGCCGGTTGTCGATAAATGGAGAGATAAGAAAAAGGATATTGCCGTCGATGATACAATTTAGAAGGGAACGATTAAAGTAGCTTAATGAGATGAAGCTACGCTCTATTAGAGGAATTAAATTATGAATAAAATTGAAACGAGAAAAATTGGGAAATCAAATGCCGTCGTAACTAAATTGGGGCTTGGCGGTGCTCCCTTTGGCGACCTTTTCCATCTTTTGAGCGATGAGCAGGTAGAGAATACTTTGCAGGCCGGCTGGGATGCGGGGGTGCGCTATTACGATACGGCGCCTTACTATGGTTACGGAAAAAGTGAACACCGAGTCGGACATTTTCTCCGCAAGCAACCGCGACAAGACTTTGTCATTTCGACGAAAATCGGGCGCGTTTTAAAAGCCGCTCGCGACCCGGAAAAATTCGTCAGCGAATTCTGGACGGGCGGACTCCCTTTTGAAGTTGAAGTCGACTACAGTTATGACGGCATCATGCGTTCTTACGAAGACAGCCTTCAGCGCCTTGGATTGCCCACGGTCGATCTGTTACTCATTCACGATCTTGATTTTGGGTTCCATAAAACAGAAGCGCGGGTGAACGCCTACATGGCGCAATTGTCAACCAGCGGGTGGCGGGCGCTCGACAACTTACGTTCGAGCGGGGCTATCAAGGGAATAGGTGCCGGTATTAATGAGATGGGAATGATGCCTCGATTTCTGGACGTCGTGGATGTCGATTTTTTTCTTGTCGCTCTTCCCTATACTTTATTGGACCAGGAAGTGTTGGATGCAGAGTTTCCCCAGTGCGCAGAACGCAATGTCGGTGCGGTCATCGGCGCTGCATTTGCATCCGGTATTCTTGCAACGGGATCGGTTGAAGGGGCCTTTTATGCTTATAGTCCGGCTCCGGAAGAAATTCTGGAAAAAACTCGACGTATGGAGTCGGTGTGCACAAGGCACAATACTCCATTGGCTGCCGCAGCTTTACAATTTCCACTCGCGCACCCTGTTGTCGCTTCGATTATACCGGGAGCACTAGAACCCGAACATATAAATTCGAATGTAAAATTAATCGAACACCCCATTCCGACAGATCTTTGGTCCGAGTTGAAAAGTGAGGGGTTAATACGTGAGGACGCGCCGACGCCGTGAAGAAGCAATCAGCGGAATAATGGAAAACTGGAAGGAAGGATGACTGGAATTCAACAATCTTCGCCTGCTAAATAGCTATTTTTTACGTTTCAGTAGCCACTATCGTCACGCTTACCCATGCGCTTCCAATAAAGGCATGAGATAGCGATAAGTCGAAGCAACGGCCTCACCGATCGTAAATGGCATGTAGGAGACGCTGCTCCCAGCAACGATCTTTGTGAGACCCATCAGATGTAATTTAACTGCCCCAGAGGCTGGGGATAAATATGGACTATTATCAGACCATACTTAATCAATGAGTGCTTTTACTGATCTCAACATATCTTTTAAAGCAAAAGGCTTATGAAAGATATCGGCGGCCCCTAAATCCGAAGCCGCGTCAAGACAGTCGGGAGCAGAAATGGTACTACCGCCACTCATCGCGATGATTCTAATATTCGGGTATTTTTCACGAATATTCATGATTACCTCTACACCGTCCATCTCTGCCATGAAAATGTCGGTAATAACCAGGTCGGGTCGATCGTTTTTAAGGAGAGCGAGAGCATTTTTCCCGTTTGAAGCTTCAATAACACGATACCCACTCTCGTCAAAATACTGTTTTAACGCATCCCTCATTTTTTCGTCATCATCTATGATAAGTATACTTTTCATGGTTGATTATTACTGAATCATTCTATTAACAAAAAGTAGGGGATCGTTGGCTGTTAATTATTTCAAATTCTTAGCTCGACGCAGTAAAATTTAGGGCTTAATTAAAGACCGAATGAACAAGAAACTATTGCAAGCATTTAAAACTAAGATCAACGAGGGACCCGTGTTCGGGGCATTTTCCAAGGCCTCCGATCCTGGAATAATTGAAGTGATGGGCCGTGGGGGATTTGATTTTGTCATCATTGATTTGGAGCATGGCCCCAACACTATTGAGACGGCGCAGAATTTAATTCGTGCGGCTGAAACATCGGGGATTCTACCCTTAATTCGTGTTCCAGAAGACAGCGATGAAATGATTGGAAAATCATTAGATGTAGGCGCCTATGGTGTTCAAGTGCCTCAGATTACTGATCCTGAAACGGTTAATCGCGTGTTAAAAACGGCAAGATTTTATCCAGAGGGAGCTCGCGGGTTATGTCGCTATGTTCGTGCAGCTGGATATTCCTCGATGGATAAAAATGATTATTTTAGTGAGGCAAATGAATCGATTATAGTAATACAATTGGAGGGTAAAGCCGCATTGGATAATTTAGATAAAATTCTAGAAGTGAAAGGCTACGATATCGTTTTTATCGGTCCCTATGATTTATCTCAATCATTGGGTGTTCCCGGTGAAATTGAACATCCAACTGTGATCAGCACGATACGTGAAATTGTAGCAGCCTGCCTGGCAAAAGGGATTGCAGTAGGAACTTTCACGGATAACCCAAGGCAAGCAGCAATGTGGATGGATCAAGGTATAAAATATATCGCAAATGCGGTGGATATGGGAATTTTCTATAATGCGGTGTCAGAACTGGTATCAGAGTTAAAAAGCGGCGCAAAGTAGAAAGATAAACCAGAACAGCTAAATCCTAGCTTTAAAGATAGGAGTGGTAATTGTGAGGAAGATTATGCTATCCTACTCGGCTTTATTTGCGAAATGCGATTAATGACCCCGAATACTGAATGTTTTAATTACCCTTGGATGAGTTTTAGCTATGAATGTTGAAAAGCGTATTCAACGCTTGGAGCGTCAAAATGACCGATTAAAATTAGCTTTAATCGGGATGGGGATAACTGTCGTTATAACTTTCCTCTTTGTCCTGCGATCGAGCGTAGAACAACAGAGTGAAACGGCGATAAAGATAAATGCTCGCCCACAGGTCATTACAGAGGGAGAGGGAATTCAGTTTGATGGGCCTTATATTGCTGAGGAAGAGTCCGAGATTGTCCGCACGAAAAAAGTTGAATTTATTGGCGATGACGGTGAAGTGATAGCGGCGTTGGGTTCAAATGAAGTGGGTGATGGATTGGTCATGACTTACAACAATAAGGGGCTAAGATTAGCACAACTACATGCTATCTTTAATGACGAAGGATTAGTTGCCGTTTATAATATCGAAGGCCAAAGGTTAGTGATGGTAGAAGTTTTTAAAGGAAGACATGATGGAATATCATTAACAAATGGTAAAAGTCTGGCTCTTGTAGCAGGAAATCTTTCACCCTAATTCTCATCAACGATAATAGTTAGAGCTTTTCGCTCATGTCATGGAATCCTGAAGAATTCGATCCCGAGTGGCCCTTCGATTTATTTGCTACGCATTTTTCTCTAGATCCTGCGTCAACGGCACTTCTTGTCATTGATATGCAGATTGGGCAGTTTGCGGTAAAACCCGACAGTATAATAGCACAACGTTTTCCCCAAATCGCGCAGTATATGAATCAGCGCATCGAAAATGAAGTGCTACCGAATATCCAACGGTTGATCCAATATTTTCGTGAACAAGAGCGGAAAATCGTCTATACGCGCAATGGCAATGTAACTTCAACCGCTGATGAAGTTACCGA
>Ga0114993_10001724_pt1 | contig 24925 bp, 24 predicted proteins | sample ArcticOcean_MG_C_FD_87042 | JGI IMG/M metagenome (GOLD analysis project Ga0114993, IMG submission 87042) | Marine microbial communities from western Arctic Ocean - ArcticOcean_MG_CB2_150 | ecosystem: Environmental > Aquatic > Marine > Oceanic | place: Arctic Ocean: Canada Basin | collected...
GCACCTTCATGTGTACCGACAGCCAGTACCAGTTCGCCAGCGAAGGGGTCACTATAAAATATCGGAGAAAAATCGTCGACATCATTTTCGGTTAGTCCTATTTCCAAATTACGATCAATATAGATCACTGGCTGGAGATCATAGATACCGCTAATGCCCATAGTCCTACTAATCGGTGGACACTGGTTTGGGAAGTGGCGACTCCATTGGGTAGTAGCCAGAATTGAAACGATTTGTGCCCCCGCAGAGTGTCCAGCTAAATGAATGGCACTACCATCGAGACCCCAAGTGGTAAATCGACCAAAAAGATCAAGAACCATTTTCCTACATGAGCTAACGAGCTCAGTCATGGTCACGTCGGGACAAAGAGGATAATTCGCACCGACAAATGTCCAACCCTTTTCTACGAAAGCCGGAGCCATAAATTCAAAGTTCGACTTATCCTGGGAATACCAATATCCACCATGGAAAAATACGTGTACCGGAAACCCGGGGTTACCGAGGAACACATCATAGGTCTCAAGACTGTGATCTCCATAACGAACATCCAATTTTGTGTTTAGTCCTTTTCGGGCATGGTCGCTATCACGCTTCCAGTTAATCGGATAATCGTCGTAGCCTGGAATTCTATGCTTCTGGTTATACAGATTCTCCAATTCGTCCTTGTCATATCCACGATAAAGTTTTTTAGTCATCAAATTCTCCAGCTATCTATATCGGAACACCAAACATTCAATTACACAATTGGGAATAAGCTTTTAAGGATACTACGTACAACACCCTAACAGTAACCGCTAATTTTGTAGATAGTCCGTCACTTGCTACTATCAAATAAAGAACCATTCCTTATAAAGACCATTTCTATAGCGGTAAAGATTATTTGCTCAATACAATGATTCCTAAAGTCCAACTTGCTCCAGATTATGCCGTTAGTCAATTGATTGCTGGAGGCTGGCAGCTTCAGAACCGGGGTGATGACGCCATCGAAGATCTTCTGCAACTCAGTCGACTGGGGATTACCGCTTATGAAACTTCGGATACCTATTCCAACGGGCAAAGCCTCCTAGGTAGGTTTCTATCCAAAGCTCGGCAGTCACTCCCTCGCGAGAAATTTTTAGGTATTCAAATTCATACCAGATACACTGCACCGACAGCAGGTTCGGCGCCAAGCAAAGCCACTATAGTCGCTTCTGTCGATCGCTCACTTAGAGAATTGAACATCCCTCGATTAGATCTGTTGCAACTCCAATGGTGGAACCTTAACGTACCAGGCTTCGAGGAAACTCTGTCACTGATTGGTGACCTTCGAAAGGCTGGGAAAATACACCACATCGGCACGACAAACTTTGGCATCCAACTTCTACACCGCGCAATAGCAACCAATGTCCCTGTAATAACAAACCAGGTCCAATATTCAATGCTTGATCGCCGAGCAGATAATCAACTTTCAAACTATGCAAAACAATGTGGTATCAATTTACTGACCTATGGTGCATTGGCTGGTGGGTTTCTTGCACGGAAGTGGGTCAGCGCCCATGACCCAGCCGATCACCCGATGCATCGTACCCAATTTAGTCATGAATATCGTTCCATCATCGATATAGCTGGAGGCTGGAATGCTTTCCAAAACTTACTGCGTGTGCTTAGCGCCATCGCCTCTAAGCATGGTTGTTCACTTTCTGCAATCGCTCTGCGATGGGTGCTACAAAAAGGACCCGGAAGCGGCGTCCTAATCGGCGTTTCCTCACCGAGGAGACTAATGGACCTTCTACCTGCGCTTGAGATTAATCTTTCGCCAACCGATGTGGCCACCATTCAAAAAACAGTACAACACTCAAACGAAGACGTGGGAATACTCGAGCGTGATGTTAATTCATCACTATTTGCCGCTGTACATTCCAATTAGTTTGGATCTCGGTCTCAACTCTATCAGATTAGACTAAGTTAGATCATTCTGGTTGTAGCGCATTATTTGGCCGTGGCGTCCAGACTTATCTCGCTCGAGATCATAACAATCACCCACTGGCCCCATCCTTTTCTTCAGCACCGAATCTATGAGCAAATTGTCTTCATCCGTAAGTGCAAATTCAAAGACTCGCAGATTCTCTTTGATGTGACGTGTAGACGTTGCGCCGATTATCGCAGCCGTGACTCCAGGTCTGTCCAGAATCCAACGCAACGCGACAAGTGGAACAGTAACGTCATATCTATCTGCTATGTTTTTTAAACAACCTAGCAGCTGCTGAAACATGTCCCAACCTCCAAAATCTTCAATAATTAATTTGTATTTCGTCAGGGATCTATTTGAGAATGGCCCCATGGGCTCAGGCTTCCCAATCCAATCAGAAGATAAAAATCCACCAGCAAGAGTCCCGTAACACAGCTGACTGATATTGTTCTGTAAGCTGAAAGGAATAAACGAATTCTCAGGTCGAACATCAATCAGAGAGTATTGGGGTTGGTTTGTTGTTATTGGAACATTTGCTTCCAGCAGAGCCCGCAGATGCGAAGTATTAAAGTTCGTAATTCCAATTCTTGCGATCTTTCCGGCTTCTCTTAACTCATTGAGCACAAGCGCGGCTTCAACAAAACCGGGAGTTCCATCGGGATCCCACCAATAATATTGAACCAGATCTAGCTGCTCTACCCGCATTCGCTTGAGAGAGCGATCTATAATACTTTCCAGGTATGGACGATTGACTGTAGCCAATCGTCCATAATCAGGCACTATCTTCGTATGTATCTGTACGATTTTTGCAAGCTCTGGGTAGGCGATCCGGAAATTACCTATGAGATCTTCAACTCCGGTGTAGTGATCCGCACAATCAAATGTTGTAATTCCATGCTCTACAAATGTTGCCATATCTTTTATCGCTTGGGTTGGGTCAACATCACCATGCCCACCAGCGAGGTGCCAACCTCCCTTAATCAGTCGAGAGATTGAATATCCTTTCTCCAACTCAATGCGCTCGATGTTCATTACTCACCGTCTCCAGTAAGCGGATTGGCTGTTGTTTGAGAATGAGAAAATGTTCGCCGACCCAGTCTATTAATCCTAAATCTTGATCCACAATTCGGATCAGGGCACGCAACAAGATTGTCTGTTGACATCCAATCGTTGAGACTAGTTTCTCTCTGCTTAGCTGGAAGAAGAGGCAAAAGGGTGGCTAAGGTATAAATCGACCAGGTTTGTGATTCGGGAAACTCTAGATGCTCACCTCTTAGATAGAAACAGTCACCGGCTTTAGCACCACACCAACAGGGCTTGTCTCCCTCAAGCCACTCCACTCGTAAATCATAAAGTGAAAATGTATCTTCAGTCACGGATATCTCCTATGGACTGGATCAGTAATTTGAATCTGACTTAATACTCCACCCCAGCACGCAAAACCTTGGACGATGTTGTAGCATTGTGTCTACCATTCTAGCCGAAGCGAATTTTCGATTGTTCTCGCTTACGAGGCGACAACAGTACAATAATTACCTGTCTTGTAATTTATGGCACCAGTAATGGAACTCCGCACTAATAACACCGCACTAATTGTTATCGACATGACCAATGGGTGGTGCTCACCTGACGGTCACATGACAAAACTAGGGTTTGATACAAACATGTGTCGGGAAACCGTAGGCAAGTGCAGCTCACTCATCAAATCCGCTCGCCAAAGTAAAGTGCCAGTGATATTTACACGACACATTTATCGTGAAGATTATTCCGACAGTGGCTTCATCGTTGACGAAATTATGCCTCAATTGAAGTTAGTTAAACCAGCTTCTGCTAACGCTTGGAGCAATCAAATTGTCAGTCAACTGGAACCTCAACCGGAAGACATCATAGTCAAAAAAAATAGATATAGCGCATTTTTATCTACGATTTTTGCAAACCATCTTAGGAGTCTATCCATCTCCGACCTGGTTCTATGCGGTGTCACAACGAGTATGTGTGTCGAAAGTACGGCAAGAGACGCCGCCCAACGCGATTACCGAACATTCGTGGTGAAGGATGCAACGGCCGATATCGAGGTCATTCGACACGAACGAGCACTCATCAACTTGGAGTTTGGTTTTGCCCATTTGATCTCTGTAGCCGACGCTACGGCCAAATGGGGTAATTGCTAATTCTTGTAGTCCCAGCCGTCAGGCGTTGTATCCTTTTAGGGCAGCCCCTAATAAAGATTCAAATGGCAATCGGGCACGCCAGCCGAGTTCTTGCTCTGCCAGTGTAGAGCTGAACATCGAGGCATTAGATGTGGCGTGATAACAGGCGGGATCCCGGACAACACTGGGTGATATTCCCATCGACTGTGCCCATTCTAGGGTGGGTTGTTGACTCATGGACCACGGTGCGACGGCAAAGTACAACTGCCAGGATGGCGCTAGGCTGGATCTGGCTGCCGCAACAAAACTATCTGCAGCGTCCTCGGGCGCTATAAAAGAACGAGTTGCCGTCAAAGGTTCATTTAACGCATTGCTGTCCTGAGGTAGATCATAAGGCCACTTCACACCGTCCTGTTCTGAGAGTGCTAGTGCAGTTGCAATCGCGAGGTCTGGAAATACAACAAAAGCCGGTCTTAAACACACCACCTTGACATGACCTCGACGAGCAAAACATTGCCCTACAGTCTCAGCCACCTGTTTGCTCAAACCGTAAGCCTGCCGTGGACGGCACGGATGATTTTCATCAATCGGCAGATAATCCGGCAGGGTCTCGTCACCAATTCCCAGTGCAGCAACACTGGAACATAGCACCACACGCTGAACACCGGTCTTTTCTGCCGCTTCCAGCACATTCCACGTCCCTTGAACATTGATCTCAAAAAACGCCTGATCCGTCGCTGAAACCGCTGCGTCAAGCGCCGCCAGGTGAATTACCAAATCTCGGTCGACCATTGCAGATTGCAGGCTCTCGCGATCAAGAATATCCGCCTGGATCTGATCAACGTCGCTCTCGTAGCCCACCTTGTCGAAGTTGCGCACATCAAAACCCTGGGCCACAAGCGCCGTGTGCACATAACGGCCCAGGCGCCCACTGCCTCCAGTGAGGAGAACGCGATTCATTCCTGATCGAGTAGCGCTCTGGCGACCCTTGACCGGAATGCTGCCGTACCCTGCTCCCACACCGGCGACATGTCTACAGCACGAGATGCTGTTGGTGAATGGGCGGCAGCCTGAAGGTCCTCAAGCACTTCGATATCCTGATTCATGATGTCGCACCAGGCCTCGGCCGTGCGCCGACGCTCATCGGCCAGTTTCGGATCGGTTGCGTCTTCATCAATAAAATAAAAGTTTAGGTACTCGGTACAGCGAGCCGGGCCGTCAGGTTCTATCGCAACCAGCATCATATGACGCGGCTGCAGTTCGATCAGAGTATTCGGGTATAACGCAAGAATATCCTGGGAGGCCCGTTGCGCATCAGATAGTCGACTAAATTGGGTCAATTGATGACCTGATGATTTTGGCTTATCTGTCGCACCGGTGGTGTAGCAAATTCCGAACACCGTGTCATCGATATTGACGTCTGTAAAACGCCGGGCTGCAGTGGCATTACCGAGTTGCGGGTGAATCATCGGCAAGTGATAAGTGTCCAGGTAATTCTCGATCGCAAACTTCCAGTTGGCATCCACTTTCAAAGTGCGTTGTTCACCTAAGCTCAAGCGGGATAAATCATAGTTTTCCCAACGCGAAGTCACCGGGGCTACAAATTGTTCGAACTTGGGAGCTTTCCCGTCAATGTTCACGAATACCTGATCCAACCAGACCGCAACGCGTACGGGTTCCAGGCCATAGTATGCTGGGTCAAAATCAGCCGGTGCGCTACGATCGCTGATCTTCCAGTGTGGCGTGCCACGCAACGCCCCGTCCATCCCATAAGCCCAGCCGTGATACGCACAATGCAAAAGTTTTCTCCCCTGGCACGGTGCCCGCAGCACTCGCGCACCGCGATGGCGACAGACATTGTGGAATCCCCGAATACATCCCTCTTCATCTCGCAGCAGAATCAGCGGAAGACCAGCCACCGTCACGGGAATTGCATCGCCTGGACTGGCCATCCGACTGGCACTGCCCGTATTGACCCAGGTGCGGGCAAACAGGACATCATTCTCCTGTTCATAAAGTTCAGGATCGTAGTACGCCGCGTACCCCTGTTCCTGCTTTGATCTCATCCCCAACTCCAGCGGTGCTGCTCAGGACGATGTTCGATTTCCACGCAATTAACGTTCACGCGCCCGGGCACGAACCGCGTCACCAAAGGCTTCAAACAGCCTGCGCGACAACGTATGGTTATGCGGCTCCCATTCCGCATGCCACTGTACCGCCACGGTGAAAGTGGTATCGTCTTTCAGACGTATCCCTTCAATCAAGCCATCTTCAGATACGGCTTCTACTGCGAACGCATCAGCCAGGGAATCGATTCCCTGTCCATGCAACGAATTAACTTGAATATCCGACTCACCCGCGATTCGCGCCAGACTGCCACTCAACGTCACCCGGTGACGCAGCTTGAATATTTCCTCAATCGTAATGTCCTCGTTGCGTGGCATGCGGTGGTCATCTTTCCCCTCGACCAGATGAACCCGGTAGTGTAGAGACCCCCCCATTGCAACGTTCATCTCCTGAATCCCCCGACACATACCGAAAATCGGCACGCCTTTATCGATGCAGCTTCTAACCAACAGTAATACCGTATCGTCCCGACCTGGATCTATCGGCTCATCGTCGGGGAATGGTTCTCCTGCAAAATGGTGTGGCTCGACATTGGCGCGACCACCCGGCAAGACTAGGCCATCGAGGCGGTCGGCAAGGCGGTCGCAATCGTAGTAATCCTTGATTCCGGGTAACAGTAAAGGCTCACAGTTTGCGAATTGTGAGACTGACCGCACAACCGTCTGGCCAGTACCGTGTGCAGCATAGCGACCGTTGGCCACTTCCATCAGGCTGGCCGCAATACAAACTAAAGGCTCAATATTGTGTGTCATGCATTAAAGACATCAATTCAAGCAGTTCGCTGTAGTCCGACACAATGCGCCTAAACATAACATGTAGGTCCTGACACTGCCTCTCCAATACTGTAGAGGTCAGACCTCGGTGCATAAACCGCTATAGCTCAACCACGCAGATCGCGAACAAGTGCTGTCTGCGTGCTGGTCGAAACCTGCATGGCGTACCCATACGCTGGATGATCAATCCCGATGAGTAGTTTTTCCCCGGATCGAAGCGCACCGATCATCTGCTCAGTGAGCTCAAACCGCACGAAATGCACCGCTGAGGTTTTGTCAGCAGTCTCACGATCGAGATCCTCGTTCGCGATTGGTGTAACACGACTCAGATCCCCAGCCGCAAGCCACAAGGCTGTTTCTATCCCGATCAACCGCTGCAATTCTGCACGGCGTTCCTCTATGTCGGGAAATTCGATCATCATGGTTGCCTTGAGGTTACTGCCGTCAGGAATCAAAGGGTTATAGGCATCGAGTTCTTCCTGGATCTTGTCTGCCTCAAAGATGCGTTCCAGCCGCAGCATCTCCTGGATCTGATACTGCATAGTCAGAGCATCTTCAAAATAGAGAGTTACGTTGGGACCGATGGCTACGCGTCGATTATTCTTGTGCGCCATTACCCGCGCACGAAAATCCTCGCGGTCATTCGCATATTGTTCCAGAGTCATCAGACTCGCGTGTGTCAGTTTGCCCACAATCCGAACCCGTTTATATGCCGTAAGCCCTGCGTAACAGCGCTATAGGGTGGACAGCCTGGCTCCCGTCACCGACACCGTTCGCGAGGTGCTGACCTGCGATCGGACAATCGCTGCCGTAGTAGTCCGGTTGTAGTTGCTGAATTCGATTCATCACAGGTCTGCCAATTTTCATAGCTTTATCGAAGGTCTCTGTCTTAACGCCGTAGGTTCCATCATGTCCGGAACAACGCTCCATAACTGTCACTACAGTGTCGGGTATCAGGCTCAATACATCACGGGTTTTGGGGCCAATGTTCTGGACTCGCTGGTGACAGGAGGCCTGATACAGCACATCACCCAGGCTTTCAGAAAATGCTGTATTCAGCTGTCCGGCTGCATGACGGAGCATCAGGTACTCAAAAGGATCGTAAAAAGCCTTCGCAACCCGGCTGACGTCCGGGTCATCCGGGAACATCAGTGGCAACTCCTGCTTGAACATCAACACACAGGACGGCACCAGCGCAGTAAGGTCCCAGCCATCGTCTACCAGCCGCACCAGCGTTGGAATGTTCCTGTCTTTGGCCCGCTGTACAGACACTAAGTCACCCAGTTCAAGCTTGGGCATCCCACAACACCACTCCTTCTCAGCAATAGTCACAGCGATCGAATTGTGCTCGAGAACCGCCACCAAGTCGTCGCCCAGGTCCGGTTCGTTGTAGTTGCCGTAGCAGGTGGCGAACAGTGCGACCTTACCGCTGGTCGGCCCGGCTGACACCGACTGAGATTGATCGGTCAGACTTCTTTTCCCCAACCGTTTTCTCAATGAATTCGATTCGTAGGGTGGAACGCGGGCATCCGCGTGTATTCCGCCCACGGATTGCATCAGTTTTCGAATCGGTCGGGATCGGTTGGCCGTGTTCACAATTACCGAAATACCCGGCAAACTGGCTGCTTTCCCGACGCTATCCGTACTGGTGAGAACGCGATCCCGCAGCCTGGTACCATTTTTCCGAAAACGGGTGGCCTTTGCCCGCAACATAAGATGTGGAAAATCGATACCCCACTCGTGCGGCGGCACATAGGGGCATTTGGTCATATAACACAGGTCGCACAAATAGCACTGGTCAACCACTTTCCAATAGTCCACCTGATCTACGCCATCAACCTCCAGGGTCGAGGATTCATCAACCAGGTCAAATAACGTTGGGAAGCTATCACATAAAGAAACACAGCGGCGGCAGCCATGGCAGTGATCGAAAACTCGTTCCAGTTCCGTAAAAAGATCGTCTTGGTTGTAAAAAGCTGGGTTCCGCCAGTCTATGGGGTGTCTGGTCGGAGTCTCAAGACTGCCTTCTTGGGGGGCTGTCACCTGTTCATCCGAAACGAAGCTGTGCTACGGGAGACGGCATGCAGAACCGTCTCCCGCTGACTGCTCAGTCACCCAGTGAGTCCAGCGCCTTCTGAAATCGGTTGGCGTGAGAGCGTTCAGCTTTGGCCAGGGTTTCAAACCAGTCCGCAATCTCATCAAAGCCCTCATCGCGTGCCGTCTTCGACATACCAGGATACATATCGGTGTATTCATGCGTCTCGCCGGCCACAGCTGCCTTGAGATTGTCCGAAGTACTGCCTATCGGCAGTCCCGTCGCCGGATCGCCGGTCTCCTCAAGATACTCCAGGTGTCCGTGTGCGTGACCGGTCTCGCCTTCGGCGGTTGAACGAAAGACGGCCGAAACGTCGTTGTACCCTTCTACATCCGCTTTCGCGGCGAAATACAAATAGCGCCGGTTGGCCTGCGATTCACCGGCAAAGGCATCTTTTAGATTCTGTTCCGACTGCGTATCTTTAAGTGACATGGTGTCCTCCAGTTCAATTTTATAGGGTTTCAAGTAGAGAATTCCGCCCGCGCGGCCCTCGACCCGAGCTACTGTAGGTCAAAGCGTCTGATATGTATAATCGTTTATTCATATCGAACTAATTGGTTTTACCTATTATTAAGTCATGAATCTACGGGATCTACGCTACCTGATTGCGCTTGGCGACACCCTCCATTTCGGCCAGGCGGCAGAACACTGTTTTGTCAGCCAGCCGACACTTTCTGGACAGATCCAAAAGCTCGAGCAGGAACTGGGCGTAGCACTGTTTGAACGCACCAACCGATCGGTTCGAATCACACCCATCGGGCTGCAGATCACCAGCCACGCACGCCAGATTCTCGAACAAGTCGATGCTATTCATGCGCTGGCCACCGGGCATAAAGGTCCTTTAACCGGTCCACTTCGCATTGGCGCAATTCATACTTTAAGCCCCTATCTGCTGCCTCTGCTTATGGTCGAGCTGCGCGACCGGCACCCAGAACTCGTCTTAGAAATCACAGAATCCACGACTGATCTGCTGCTTCAGGCGTTGCGCGAACACCGGCTGGATGCCGCGTTGCTCGCAACACCCCCGAACCGCCACGACCTCGAGGCGATCAACCTGTTCGAGGAGCCATTCTGGCTGGCACATCCCCGCGATCACGCGCTTTACACGCAAGACGATATCCGATTGGAGGATCTTGCCGGGCTTGACGTCCTGTTGCTGTCACAAGAACACTGCCTATCAGAACAGGTCATGGCAGCCTGCCAACTGACCGAACGTCCGGAAACCGGGCCCATGACAGGACTTAAAGCATCGAGCCTTGAAACACTGGTACAACTCGTTGGCATGGGAATCGGTGTAACCTTGGTCCCGGCGCTGTCGGTGCACGCCGGTCGCCTGGCAGTCAGTGGAGTCATACTGCGTGAACTGCAAATTCCCCAGGCCTTTCGTCAGGTACGGCTGGTCTATCGGGCCAGCTTTCCACGGCAAGCCGGTCTTGAACTGTTATCGGACAACATACGACGCATCCTACCGAACACCGTCAGACCCAATCATTAGCCGGTCGCAGACCCACCCAACCAGAGCATGGCCATAGGCGTCGGGACCCTTCTGATCACTTGCTCAGAGTATGACGTAAACGTAAACTCGATTCCGTATACGTAAAAGCCAATACACTCCAGAGAAGAACCCATGACAACAAGTGATGTTCACCCGCAACCATGGTTGCACCATTACCCCGAAGGGATTGACTGGTCCACACCACTGACCCGTCGGGCACTCAATGAGTACATCGATGACGCAGAAATTCGGTTCGCTGACCGGCCAGCAATTGACTTTCTTGGTCGCAAAACCACCTATGCGCAGCTGGCAACACATATCAGACAGGCTGCCAAGGGTTTTCAGAACATGGGCGTCACAAAAGGGAGCCGGGTCGGCCTGTGCCTACCCAATACCCCGTACTCGGTCATTTGCTATTTTGGCGCACTGCGTGCCGGTGCCACCGTAGTCAACTACAACCCTCTGTATGTTGAACGTGAGCTCGCATTCCAGATCTCCGACAGTGAAACAGAGATTATGGTCACCATGGACCTTAAGCTGCTTTACCCCAAAGTCGCCGCGATGCTCAGCCAGACCGAAAGCCTGCAACAGATCGTTGTCTGCCGAATGTCTCCCATCCTGCCACCACTGAAGGGTCTTTTATTCGGTATCGTCAAACGCAAAGAAATCGCGGCAGTCACTGACGACGAAACGACCATGCGGTTTGAAGATCTGATCAACAACGACGGGCAACCCGAAGAGGTAGAGATCGATATTGAGCAGGACATCGCTGTGCTGCAATACACCGGCGGCACCACCGGCCGGTCCAAGGGAGCGATGCTGACACAGGCCAATCTGTCCGCCAACATCTCACAGATGCTTTCGTGGTTCCCGGGTCTTAAGCCCGGTGAAGAGAAAATAGTCGGTGTGCTGCCTCTTTTCCACGTGTTTGCAATGACCGCTGTGATGAACTTCGCAGTGGCGTCGGGCACTGAGATGATTCTGTTACCCCGCTACGAACTGGAACAAACCCTGAAGATCCTGAGCGCTAAAAAAGCGACACTGTTCCCAGCCGTACCGACCATATACACAGCCATCAACCAGGCTCCGGACCTGGCCAAGTATGACCTGTCATCGATCCGCTACTGCATGTCAGGTGGTGCGCCCCTACCGCTGGAAGTCAAGCGCCAATTTGAACAGATCACTGGCTGTAAACTGGTAGAAGGTTATGGTTTGAGCGAATCCTCGCCCGTTGCCACCTGCAACGCAATGACTGGTACCAATAAAGAGAACTCGATCGGCCTACCGGTGCCAGGAACAGATATCACCATACACGACCTCGAAGCCCCACATGATCTCGTGCCCGTCGGAGAGCGCGGTGAAGTCTGGATCAAAGGCCCCCAGATCATGAAGGGCTATCTCAATCAAGCAGAAGAGACCACGGACACTCTTCGCGATGGCTGGCTACGGACCGGCGACGTCGGCTACATGGATGAAGAGGGTCACTTCTTTCTGGTCGACCGACTCAAGGACCTGATTCTGTGCAGTGGTTATAACGTATACCCGCGCATGGTCGAGGAAGCAATCTACCTACACTCTGCGGTTTCGGAGGTCACCGTTATCGGCATCAAGGACGAATACCGCGGCGAGAGTCCCAAAGCCTTCGTTAAGCTCAAACCCGGCGAATCGCTCAACGAAACAGATCTGAAACAGTTTCTGGAGGACAAGCTCTCCAAGATCGAGATGCCCTCACATATCGAGTTCAGAGACGAACTGCCCAAAACGATCATCGGGAAACTATCCAAGAAGGAGCTTGTGGCTGAGGAACAGGCCCAGCAAGCGTAGGCTGGCAAGTGATGGAAAATGCGCTCACTGAACGTGATGCCGATAGCATCTATAGTGTTACGGAATTGGCAAATATACTTGGCATCACACCACGGGCCATCCGTTTTTACGAATCCAAGGGACTGGTGTCCCCTCGTCGAGCTGGCACGACAAGGGTTTATAACTATCGGATCGTGGCCGCCTGCAGATAATCTTGCGTGGCAAGCGACTGGGATTCAGCCTGGCCGAGATCGGGGAGTACATGCATCTGTATGATGCTAACCCCAGCCAGAGCGAACAACTCACGATGCTGCTGGAAAAAGTCAACCAGCGACTAAATTCGCTCGAGCGTCAGAAATCTGATCTTGCTGCGCTGGCCGCCGAGTTGAACGACATCCGGCTACAGGCGCTGGATGCACTGAACCGGACTCACAGTCAAGCCCGAACAGGTACAAACTGAACGCTTAAGAACAACACAGGCAAACCAGCTCATCTGGCATGACTTGCACTGTGTGATCCAGCGACTATCAACAGGAGACGATCCAATGAAAAACGTTGTCATTGCCGGCTATGCCCGCTCACCGTTCCACTTTGCCCACAAGGGCCTGCTGGCTAAGGTCCGACCCGACGATCTGGCAGCACAGGTTGTTCGCGGCTTAATAGACCGAACCGGTGTCAATGTCGATGACATAGAAGATCTAATTCTCGGTTGTGCATTTCCCGAAGGTGAGCAGGGATTAAACATGGCCCGCCTGGTAGTGCTGATGGCAGGCCTGCCTATCAGCGTTGCCGGCACCACAATCAACCGGTTCTGTGGTTCTTCTATGCAGTCCATTCACAATGCGGCCGGAGCGATTCAGATGAACGCTGGTGAGGTCTTCATCTGTGCGGGCGTCGAGTCCATGAGTCGCGTCACCATGGGTGGATTCAATCCAATGCCCAATCCTGCACTGCTGGAATCCAACCCGGCGGCTTATATATCGATGGGTGAAACAGCCGAAAACGTCGGCAAAGAATTCAACATCAGTCGTGAGGAACAAGAACAGTTTGCTGTTCTGAGTCAGCAGAAAGCTGCTGACGCCCAATCACAGGGCAAACTGGAACAGGAAATCGTACCGATCCAGATGAATGGGCTAACCGTCGATACTGATGGCTGCCTGCGACCCGGCACCTCAGCCGAAGATCTGGCGGACCTGAAGCTGGCTTTCGATGAGAATGGCAGCGTGACGGCTGGCACCTCCTCACCACTGACCGATGGTGCAGCGGCAACGCTGGTGTGCTCAGAGACCTACGCCCAGGAAAACGGACTGGAACCCATCGCCCGAATCAAGAGCATCGCAGTCTCAGGTTGTAAACCTGAAACGATGGGGCTCGGCCCAATATTTGCTTCACGCAAAGCGCTGGCCCGCGCCGAATTGAGCGCAGACGCTATCGATGTAGTGGAGATCAACGAAGCCTTCGCCACCCAGTCGATCGCATCTGTTCGTGATCTGGACCTTGATATCGACAAAGTCAATATCGACGGCGGTGCAATCGCCATCGGTCACCCACTAGGTGCAACCGGCGCGAGGATCACGGGCAAAGCCGCGCAGCTTCTCAAGCGTGAAGGTGGCCGCTACGCACTGTCAACTCAGTGTATCGGTGGTGGCCAAGGGATCGCCACTGTGTTGGAAACTGTCGGAACATGACGAATATAGACAAGGTCGCTGTGATCGGCGCCGGTGTCATGGGCGCCGGTATCGCAGCCCATGCCGCTAACGCCGGCATAGCGGTCATTCTGCTCGACGTGGTCCCCGATGGTGCGTCCAACCGCAGCGTGTTGGCCGAAACAGCTGTGAACAATATGCTTAAGGCCAACCCGGCTCCGCTGATGCACAGGCGAAATACCCGCCATATTCAGACAGGCAATCTCGACGATGATCTGAGCTTGCTGGCAGAATGCGACCTGGTGATCGAAGCAGTTATAGAGGACCTAGAGATCAAGCAGGATCTCTACAGACGGGTAGACACCGCTCGCAAGCCTGGCTCGATCGTCACATCGAACACGTCCACGATCCCACTGGCGAAACTGGTGAGCGGATTACCTGAAGGTTTTGCCCGTGACTTTGCGATCACCCATTTTTTTAACCAGCCGCGCTATCTGCGGCTACTGGAAGTGGTGGCTGGCACGCACACCCGGGCGGATGCGATCACGTCGCTTCAGGTCTTTGGCGACCGGACGCTGGGCAAGAGCGTTGTTCAGTGTAAGGACACGCCTGGATTCATCGCCAATCGCATCGGTATCCTCTGGACCACAAGTGCGATCCGATTCGCGTTTGAGGATCAGTTATCAGTTGAAGAAGCAGACGCCATTGTCGGCCGGCCCATGGGTATACCTAAAACAGGCGTGTTTGGCCTGATGGACCTGGTGGGTATTGATCTGCAGCCGCATGTATCGGCCTCGATGCTGTCTTCTCTGCCCGAACAGGATATGTTCAGAGACCTACACCAGGAATCCGAACTGATAGCACGTATGATCCGTGAGGGCTATACCGGCCGCAAAGGTAAAGGTGGTTTTTACCGCCTCAACCGTACCAACGGAAAAAGAATCAAAGAGTCTCTGGACCTCGAAACAGGCGAATATCGGGCCGTACGGAAAGCAGACCTTGACAGTATCGGCGCCGGTCGCGAGGGCCTGCGCGCTCTGGTAGAACATCCGGACAAAGGTGGCCGATACGCCTGGCGTGTACTCGCCCACACATTGAGCTACGCCGCTTCGCTGGTACCCGAAATAGCCGACGATGTGTATGCGATCGACGAGGCCATGCGAAACGGATATGCCTGGAAATGGGGACCATTCGAGATGATCGACCAGCTCGGACCGGACTGGTTCGCCGCACAGCTGCGCGAATCCAGTATGGCCGTGCCACAGCTGCTGGACCAGGTCGGAGACGGTACGTTCTATCGGACAGAACAAGGTGTGCTGCAGTATTTTGGAACCGATGACACCTATCACAACGTGGCCAGGCCAGATGGCGTGCTCCTGCTACAGGACATTAAACGCGCGACTACGCGTATCGTCGGCAACGGTTCTGCTAGTCTGTGGGATATCGGGGATGGGGTTGTCTGTCTCGAGTTTCATACCAAAATGAACAGCATCGATCCGGGCATCATGGCCATGGTCGAAAAAGTATTGAAGGTAGTCCCTGCGGAGAATTACAAGGCGCTGATTATCCACAGCGAGGCAGCCAACTTTTCGGTCGGCGCCAATATCGGCCTTGCCCTGTTTGCAGCCAATATTGCGGGCTGGCCCGAGATCACGAAATCGATTAAAGCTGGCCAGGATGCCTACCAAGCACTCAAGTACGCGCCCTTCCCCGTGGTCGGTGCGCCATCCGGTATGGCACTCGCTGGTGGTCTGGAAATTCTGCTCCATTGTGATGCTGTACAAGCGCACGCGGAGACCTACATGGGTCTGGTCGAGGTTGGCGTCGGTCTGGTCCCGGCCTGGGGCGGCTGCAAAGAAATGCTGGCTCGCTGGCATCACAATCCCAAAGGTCCTCAGGGACCGATGCCGGCCGTGACCCGCGTATTCGAAACCATCGGCACAGCCGCTGTCGCACGATCTGCCGACGAGGCCCGAGATCTTCAATATTTGCGCGACGGGGACGGCATCACCATGAACCGGGACCGGTTGCTGGCTGAAGCCAAAGCAAAGGCTCTGCAGCTCGCCGACAACTATATACCGCCCCAACCCGCCGAATACGCGCTACCCGGTCCCACCGCCGCAACAGCAATGAACCTGGTGCTCAATGACTTCCATAGAGCCGGCAAAGCGACCGATCACGATGTTACTGTCGGCAAAGCACTGGCCTGGGTGCTCTCCGGCGGCAAAACCGATATGACCGAAACGATCACCGAAAATCATCTGCTGTCGCTCGAACGACGCACTATTGTCGAATTGCTCAAAACATCGTCTACCCTGGACCGCATCGAGCACATGCTAGAAACAGGCAAACCACTTCGCAACTGAATCAACGTCGCAGCAAAGATTCTCGGGAAACCAAAACATGGTCAGCTATACCGCACCCTTGCGCGACATGCGCTTTATTTACAACGAACTCTTTGACTCCAGCGAAATCACTGCGTTGCCGGGTTGTGAAGATGCAACGCCGGATCTGGTTGATGCCGTTCTAGAAGAAGCGGCCAAACTCTGCCAAAACGAACTGTTCCCATTGAATCGAACCGGTGATGAGGAAGGTTGTCAATGGAATAACGGCGAAGTTACGACCCCTGCTGGTTTCAAGGAAGCCTATGCGAAATACATCGAGGGCGGCTGGAACGGACTGGCTTGTTCTCCCGAACACGGCGGTCAGGGTATGCCCGGTGCGCTCAACGTTCTGGTTGAAGAAATGATGTGTTCTTCCAATATGGCATTCGGTATGTACGCCGGGCTCACCCGAGGCGCCTACCGCGCGCTCAACGCCTTTGGCTGTACCGAATTGAAAGCCCTTTATCTGCCCCGTCTGGCGAGCGGCGAGTGGTCCGGCACCATGTGTCTGACCGAACCGCAGTGCGGCACGGACCTTGGCCTGATTCGCACACGGGCAGAACATGACGACGATGGCAACTATGCCCTGAGAGGCACGAAGATCTTCATTAGTGCCGGTGAACACGATCTCTCATCTAACATCATTCACTTGGTGTTGGCCAGACTTCCCGATGCACCGGCAGGGATCAAAGGCATCAGTTTGTTTCTGGTGCCGAAGTTTCTGCCCGATGAAAACGGAGATCCCGGTCAACGCAACACAGTCACCTGCGCATCAATCGAAAATAAAATGGGCATCAAGGCCTCCGCAACTTGTGTGATGAACTTTGATGATGCCAAAGGCTGGCTCGTCGGCGAACCCCATAAGGGCATGCAGGCAATGTTCACGATGATGAACGATGCTCGACTGGGCGTTGGGATGCAGGGCCTGGGGCTTGCTGAAATCGCACACCAGTCGGCCGTTGATTATGCCCGTGAGCGGTTGCAGGGCCGGTCGATCAGCGGCACCGTGCATAAAGACAAACCCGCAGATCCCATTATCGTACACCCGGATGTGCGTCGGATGCTGCTGACCATGCGTGCGTTTACCGAAGGCGCGCGAGCTATGGCAGTGTGGATCGCCCGACACATCGACCTGCGCGACCGGGCAACCGATGCTGACACCCGCCAGGCTGCAGATGATATGGTCCAACTGCTGACACCCATCGTCAAAGTCTACTTCTCCGACGGTGGCTTCGAGATCACCAACCTATGCATCCAGGTCTACGGTGGTCACGGCTATATTCGTGACACTGGCGTCGAACAGTACGCTCGAGATGCCCGCATCGCCCAGATCTATGAAGGGGCCAACGGTATCCAGGCACTGGATCTTGTCGGACGAAAATTGCCCGCCCATATGGGCCGCTACCTGCGACGGTTTTTTCACCCCGTACAAGCCTGGATCGATGACAACACCACTCAGCCGGAACTACACCCCTTTGTACTGCCGCTGGCAAAGGCCTTTGGCCGATTACAGATCGCAACTGGACAAATCGCACAGAGCGGTCTGAAAAACCCGGACGAAGCCGCTGCCGCCTCGACTGACTACCTCAGACTGTTTGGTCTGGTTGCTTTTGCCTACCTCTGGGCCCGTATGGCAAAGGTCGGTCTCGATCACCAGACCGATGATGAAGCAGATTTCTACGCGGCCAAAGTAGCCACCGCAAAGTTCTTCATGGACAAGATCCTACCCCAGACCGGTGCACTGTTTTCATCCATCATGGCCGGTTCCGGCAGCATCATAGACTTTCCAGAAGCATCGTTCTAACTACAGCGCCAAACGAATTGCCGTCAGCCCATTGGCAAACAGCATAGAAAAAGCACGGCGAACTGTTGACGACAACAACAACACAACGCAATCAACCCTCATCTCGCGATCTAACGCAGGGTAGTCTCAACCGCCACGTTCTGCGCTTAACTGGGCCGATGATTATCGGCCTGCTTGCCATTTTCGCGGTCGATCTTGCTGATGCATTCTGGGTTGCACGCCTGGGCACGCTGGAACTTGCGGCACTGGGATTTTGTTTTCCAGCGGTGCACGTTATTTTCAGTATCAGCTTAGGCCTGTCGACAGCTGGCACTGCCGTGATGGCCCAACGGATCGGCGCCGGTAACACCGACAATGCCCGAAATTTCGCCCGCGACAGCCTGATCATATCTATTCTACTGATGGCAGCTGTCGCGGCTATCGGCCTGCTGACCATGGATCTTATTTTCAGTGCGATGGGTGCGACGGGCACCACACTCGTGCAGATTAAGAGTTTCATGAGCGTTTTTTATCCCAGTGCGCTGGTGCTGGTCATACCGATGGTCGCAAACGGCATGCTCCGCGGTGCCGGCGACACCCGCTGGCCGGCCATCATCATGGTGATCGTGGCGGTACTCAATGCTGGCCTTGACCCGTTGCTGATATTCGGTGCTGGACCCATACCGGCACTAGGGCTTAAGGGCGCTGCCTGGGCCACATTGCTCGCCCGGGTTGTCTCGGTGTTCATTGCTCTTGGGATTCTGCACTACCGCGAACGCCTGATTTCCTGGTCCAGGCCCACCTGGCAAAGCCTGGTTGAATCGCTCCGACATATCGGCCGGATTGGGCTCCCGAGTGCAACCACCAATGCAATCACACCACTGGCCACGGGGCTGGTCACAGCAGTGGTGGCCGGATTCGGTGATGCGGCAGTTGCCGGTCTAACGACCGCCATGCGGATCGAAGTGTGTGCACTGTTGGGGGTTTTTGCGCTTGCAGTGGGCAGCTTTCCGGTCATGGCCCAGAACTATGGCGCCGGAAATAGTGAGCGTCTCCTAACCGCCCGGAAATTCACGCTCTCGACTGGTGTTGTTATCTCGCTGGCCGTGGCCATACCGGTATACCTGTTTGCAGCACCACTGACCGGCATTTTCATCAGCGGTGGCCTCGTGCAGGAAACAGCAACCACCTTTCTCAAGATCGTACCGTGGTCCTGGGCCGGGTTTGCCCTTGTCTTCATGATTTCAAGTATCCACATGGCAACAGGCAGACCTTTTCTGGGTGCAAGCCTGACACTCGTACGCCTGCTTGCCCTGCTGATCCCGTTGACCTGGCTGTTGTCCCGCCACTTCGGACTGCCCGGCGTTTTTATGGCCTTTGTACTCGCCAACCTGTTGAGCGCCGTAGCAGGACTGACCACTTTTTACTTGTTCAAACCGCGAAACCATACTCAGTGAGCCGTTATCGTGAACCCGTGTACCCTAAACTTGCCACCTCTGACCCAACACCGTTTATAAAAATCATGTCAGCAAACATTACCCGATACCTCCAGCCTGGCCCCACGGTGCAGAGTGAGGATGATGCCGTGATCGCATTCGCACACCGGGCAATCGGATCGGAAACTGATCCGATTGAGCAGATCCGGTGCTTGTTCTATGCTGTGCGCGACCAAATCCGATACGACCCTTACCAGATGGACCTTTCAACCCAGGGTCTTTGTGCCACACATACCCTGGAAACTGGGCACGGCTGGTGTGTGTCCAAGGCTGTCCTGCTGGCCGCTGCCTACCGGTCTGTCGGTATCCCCGCGAGCCTCGGCTATGCCGACGTCAGAAATCACCTGTCCACCGAGAAACTGAGGCAGTATATGCAAAACGATATCTTCTACTGGCATGGTTATACCTCGATCTACGTTGACGGTAAATGGGTCAAAACGACACCGGCATTCAACATTGAGCTGTGTGAAAAATGCAAACTCAAGCCGCTCGACTTCAACGGAGTGGAGGATTCGATCTATCACCCTTTCGACCTTGAAGGCAACTAACACATGGAGTATCTGAACGATCGAGGTCACTATGTCGAACCACCCGTGGATAAAATTCGCGCGACCTTCCAGAGTGAATACGCCAGCTGGGCTAACGGCAGCGAAACCGTCAGTCGGGATTTTGAATCTGACGTCGATCTGGAGACCCGTAACTAGTCATTTACTTCAGCAGCTGCGGGTTCCGGGCTGCCGATAGACGCGTCGATGTCTGCCAGCAGTCGGTAGATTGCTCTTCGCTACAAACTGTATCAGGCGACCCAAAAAGCTTTTTCTAGATCGTCGAAGTCGGACGCGGGGCCCTCGAACTTATTGCGACCCAGTTCCAGCACATACACGTAGTCGGATATATGCAGCGCGTGACGGATTTCCTGATCGACCAGTAGAATGGTTAGACCTTCCTGTTCGGTAAGAGCGGTAAGCATTTCATAAACTTCTTCTGAGAGCATTTTTGATAACCCGGCAGTGGGTTCGTCAACCAGCAGCATTTTAGGTTCTGCCATCAGGGTGCGACTGATCTCAACCATGCGCTGCTGTCCGCCGGACAGCTCTCCTGTGACCTGTTTCCGCTTGTCCTTCAGTACCGGAAAACGCTCGTAGTTCGCCTCCATTTTTTCGGCGATCTGCTTCTTATCTCGTTTGAAGGTCCACCCACCCAGCTCCATATTCTCTTCTACCGACATGTCTTTGAAGATGCCCGGCTGCTGCGGGATGTAGGCCAGGCCTTTGAGGATCCGCTGGTGGGTGGGCACATCAATGATGTCCTCACCTTCCAAAAGCACCTGACCCTCGTTCGGACGCAAAAACCCGAACACAGCCTTCAGCGCCGTTGACTTACCAACCCCGTTGGCGCCCAGGATGGCTGTTATCTGATTCTTGCGTGCCTTGACGTTGAGATCCTGCAAAATATTCAGGTCCTTGTAGTAACCCACGTACAGACTGCGCAACTCGAGAACGATGTCTTCGGTGGCATCACTCATTTCGCTTCACCTGCCGCATCGTGCTGGCCGGTTCCGGAACGATCCTCAGTCGAACCCAGATAAGCCTCGATAACCACCGAATCATTTTTTACAGCGTCGGGGGTATTGTCTGCAATCAGGTCGCCATAATTCAGCACCAGCAGGCGCTTGCACAGGGCGAATATCGAATCCATCTGGTGACTGATGATGATCATCGCCTTACCCTGCTCGTTGACCCGGCGGATGTACTCGTAAATAACTTCCATCATCTTGGGGTGCACACCGGCAAAGGGCTCGTCAAGAATAATAATATCGGGATCCAGCATCAGTAGCCGACCCAGCTCCAGCAGTTTCTGCTGGCCACCGGACAGTGCCCGTGCATATTCATTGCGCAAGTGCTCTAGAGTGAGGGACTCAAGCACTTCCATTGCCTGTTCCTTGAGCTCATGTCCAATATGACTTTTGCGCAGTGCCAGCGCAGGCACATACAGATTTTCCAGCACAGTCATACGCCTGAAGGAACGCGTGACCTGAAAAGTGCGACCCAAACCCGATTTAGCAACTTCAAACGGGGGCAACTGGTCGATGCGTTTGCCATTCAGGTATACCGTGCCGCTGTTGGGCTTTATTGCCCCGTCCAGGACATTTGTTAGCGTGGTCTTGCCAGCGCCGTTGGGGCCTATCAATCCGATCATCTCTGCGCCCTTGACCTCGAAGGACACATCCTTCAACACATGGTTGCCGCCGAAACGCTTGTTCAGCCGGGATACTGAAAGCTCGATCATGAATGCCCTCCCGATGTACTCGGCGCCCCATTATCAGGCTCACGGCCGGTAAGCTTCGCAACCGTCTCGGCAGCGACATGCGCACGCGTGAAATAGTTGATGAGCGGCGGCAATAAGCCATTGCGGGCAAAGCGCAGCGTCAGCATCAGCACAAGACCAAAGAACACCAAGCGCCACAGTGTCATATCAATGACCACATCACCGATAGTAAAACTGATGCGCAGCATTTCCAGAGTAAATTCGATCAGGATCGCACCTATTGCAGCGGCGATAAAGTTCTCAACACCGGCAATAACCGCCATCGCAACGACCAGACTCATCTGCAGGATCATCAGGTTGTTCGGTGTGATGATCGTGACGTAGTGCGCCTCAACGGCCCCAGCAAGCGCCGCCATCATCGAGGTAATGACAAACACCATAATCTTGTAACGCGTAATGTTGACCCCTAACGCAGCTGCTGCATCCTGGTCTTCGCGCAGCGCGCGCACAAATAGACCAAAACGCGAGCGGGACAGCCAATAAAGAATAGCCAGGCAGCCCAGTAGCAGAAAGAACATTACGAAATAAGGCGGAATCTTGTCGGTTTTACTGAAGACATGCCCGGCGATGGTGATCCCATTTTCAAACAGACTGGGCAGCTCGATACCCGCCTGACCCCGGGTGATCTGAATCTCGGCACTAATAGTTGCGCGTAGAATCTCGGAAAAACCCAGCGTGAAAAGTGCCAGGTAGGCGGCGCGCAGGCGCAGTACCAACAGCCCGATGAGCAGGCCAAATATACCGCCGACGAGCGTACCCAGGATGATACCCAGCCATACCGGCATGCGAGTTACCGCTACCGCGCCGTCCCATTTTTCCATTGCCTGCGCCAGGCAATCCTGAGCAAGCGTTGTTGATGTCACCCCTATCGGATTCTTGATGACGAGGTAATTGCTGCCCAGGGCAAATTCAGTACATATTCCCGTGGGCTCAGGTGAGATAAAAAGATAGTGACAGAACAACGCCGTTGTATAAGCACCCAACCCCATGAAAGCCATGTGGCCGAATGAAAACTGGCCGGCAGACCCTGCAAGCATGGACCAACTCGATGCCAGAATCGCGTAAAAGAATCCGACGATGCAGATGTGCATGATGTAGTCGTAGTTGCCAGCCGTATAAACAAACGGGAACAAAATGAAAAACCCAATGAGGGCTAACCCAAGGGCATGAGGTACGTATTGTTTTTTCAAAACTTACCGTGCGCCCCGCTGGCGAATTTCCTGCCGAATAGGCCCATGGGTCTGAGCAACAACATTAAGACCAAAATAATCATCCCATAGGCAGGGATATAACTGGAAGCCTTCTGCGGATTGGGCACACACCCTGTTCCCGCAGCCTCGACCAGGCCAACGGTTATTCCGCCGACAAAGGCCCCAGGCAGCGAACCTAGCCCACCCAATACAACGATAACAAAAGAGCGCATCTCCGGAATTTGACCAACGATTGGGAGCCACGAAAAAGCCTGGACCAGCACGGCACCGGAAAGCGCCGCGATCATTCCGCCTAGCGCAAACGCCAGCATGTTCATCCGGTTTGGATTGATGCCTGCGATTGCCGCAGCATCACGATCCTGGCTGACCGCTCGCAGTCCCTTACCTGTCCATGTCTTGTGGAGAAAATACAGCAGCGATATGAGTACCATAATCGACAACACAGCTGCAACAAATCGTGGATTTGATATCGAGACCGTATCGAACAACTCCATATTGCCTCGGCTGGTCTTGATGAGCCAAGGATCAGATGCGTCGGGTAACCGAATCCTGGGGAAATCAAAAAATCTTTTAACCTTTACTGGGTTCGCTCCCGCCAGCGCTTGAACTAGATAAACCAGCGTAAACGAAAAACCGAAGGTGATAAGAATTCCATATTCTACGGGCCGCTCCACTCGCCCGTCGTACATCGGTGTAAGGAACAGCCGTTCAAAAGTCGCCCCAAGAATAAAAGTCAACGCGCACGCGCCGACCACACCAATCAACGGATGAGTACCGGGGAACCACACCACAACGATGTGGTAGACCAGCATGCCACCAATCATGCAGAAAGTGCCGTGGGCAAAGCTGACAATTCCAAGGATTGAAAAGATTAACGTCAGCCCCAAGGCCATCAGCCCGTAGATGATGCCGATAATCAACCCATTGGTAAACTGAGATGCCACGAACGAACCGTTGGACACACACATGTTTTCGGGATCTGCCAGGGCAAACGCCACGACGATAATGCCCACCACTACTAATGACGACAGGACGATCGCAGCCCGGCTTATATCTGGAGACTTCCTCCACAATGGCACCAATCCTATGGGGCCAAACGCGGCGCCGATCAGTGAACCACCAAGCGTGGCATTGGAGGTATCTAGATCCTTACGTAGGTAGACACGGCGGGTTATCAGACCGCCAACGACACCCCAGAATATCAACCAGAGAATAGTTAACCAAAAAATGTTCGAGTACTGCATTAACTGATCAGGGGTGACCCTGCTGTAAGGAAGTGATTCATGCTAAGCATTGCAAAAAAGACAGCGGGGCAAGGCTCGCGCCCACCCCGCTGCTTATTCTGACCAAATATTCGAATTAATTACCGATGTAGATCGGATCACCTGTCTTATACACATCTGGGAATACGATCGTCATAGTGTTCGATGGTTCACCCTCTTTCTGGTACTGGACCATAGTAATCGCGGGATCTGGCCACTGGTGCCACCACTCATCACCTTTGCCGTCTTCGCTAGGATCTTTCTTCGACCCGTAGGGGAAGTAAATACGACCCAGCGCGCCATCGTGGCTGATATTTTCCAACGCAGTCACGATTGCATCACCATTGGTAGAACCCGCTTCATTAATCGCCTGGGCGATCACACCGATGGAGTCGTAAGCTTCCAAGGCATAACTTTCCACACC
>Ga0114993_10001728_pt1 | contig 24878 bp, 36 predicted proteins | sample ArcticOcean_MG_C_FD_87042 | JGI IMG/M metagenome (GOLD analysis project Ga0114993, IMG submission 87042) | Marine microbial communities from western Arctic Ocean - ArcticOcean_MG_CB2_150 | ecosystem: Environmental > Aquatic > Marine > Oceanic | place: Arctic Ocean: Canada Basin | collected...
CACGGACGTGACCGGCACGGTGGAATTGCCGTCGGGCACGGAGATGGTAATGCCGGGCGATAATATCTCGATGAATGTGGAATTGATCACGCCGATCGCCATGGACCAGGGCCTGCGCTTCGCTATTCGCGAAGGCGGCCGGACCGTTGGCGCCGGTGTCGTCGCCGACATATTAGAAGATTAAACCAAATTGGCGTCTGGGTATCCCAGGCGCCAATTGCATGATGGACGAAAACTATGGTGGACAGTCAAAATATTCGCATCCGGTTGAAGGCGTACGATCACCGCGTGTTGGATCAATCGACGTTAGAGATCGTGAACACCGCGAAGCGGACCGGCGCGCAGGTGCGCGGGCCCATTCCGCTGCCCACCCGTATCGAGAAATATACGGTTCTGCGTTCACCGCATATCGATAAGAAGTCCCGCGAACAGTTCGAAATTCGGACCCACAAAAGGGTGCTCGATATTTTGGACCCGACGCCGGAAACCGTCGATGCCCTGATGAAGCTCGATCTTGCTTCGGGCGTCGATGTCGAGATTAAACTGTAGCAACGGGTGCGATCATGAGAACAGGATTAATAGCGCAGAAAGTCGGCATGAGCGCCGTATTCAGCGACGACGGCACCCATATTCCGGTGACCGTCCTTAAAGTTGATAATTGCCAGGTGGTCGATCAGCGCACCCAGGACCGGGACGGCTATACCGCCCTGCAATTGGGCATCGGCGCGCCGAAGGTGAAAAACGTGTCCAAGCAGATGCGCGGCCACTTCGCCAAGGCGAAGATCGAGCCGAAGCGCAAATTGGCCGAGTTCCGCGTCTCCGATGATGCCTTGATCGATGTCGGCGCCGAGCTGACCACCGATCATTTTATCGCCGGCCAATATGTGGATGTGGTTGGCTCCGGCAAGGGCAAGGGTTTTGCCGGCGCCATGAAACGCTGGGGCTTTTCCGGGCTACGCGCCTCGCACGGCGTTTCCATTAATCACCGCAGCCTCGGCTCCACCGGCCAGTGCCAGGATCCGGGCAAGGTGTTCAAGGGCAAAAAAATGGCCGGCCAAATGGGCGACGTGCAGGTGACCAAGCAGAATCTGGAAGTGGTCTCCACCGATGCCGAGCGTGGCCTCATTTTGGTCAAGGGCGCCATTCCCGGCGCCAAGGGCGGCTACATATTGATCAGCGACGCCATCAAAAAGCCGCTGCCCGACGGTGTTCCCATGCCGGGCGCTTTGCGCAGCAGCGGTGCCGATGATGCGCCCGCCGAAGATCAGGCCGATGCACCGGGCGAAGAAGCAATCGAAAGCGGTACCGAAGATCAAGCGCAAGACGCGGCCCCGGTCGAAGACACCGGCGCCGATGAAGCCGCTGGGCAAGAAAAGGAAGACTAGGCCATGAAATGCCCCGTCATCAGTCTCGACAATAAAAAAGTCGGGGACATCGATCTGGACGACGCCGTGTTCGCGGTGCCGGCGAGGCCCGATATTCTGGCGCGCGCCGTCAATTGGCAATTGGCCAAACGCCGCTCCGGCAATCACAAGACCAAGCAGCGCGCCGAAGTAAACGGTTCCACCGCCAAGCCGTTCCGCCAAAAGGGCACCGGCCGGGCGCGCCAGGGCGACAGGAAAGCGCCGCAACTGCGCGGCGGCGGCGTTGCCTTTGGACCGGTGGTCCGCTCCCACGCCCACAGCCTGCCGAAAAAGGTGCGGCGTCTGGCGATGCGCACGGCGCTCTCGGTGAAGCAGGCCGATGGCAAGCTGGTGATCCTCGACAAGGCCGAGGCGAAGTCAGCCAAGACCGCCGATCTCGCTAAGCAGGTGACCGAACTTGGATGGGCGTCTGCCCTGGTCATCGGCGGCGCCGAGTTGGACGCCAATTTCGCCCGCGCCGCCGGCAACATCCCGGGCATGGATGTTCTGCCGCAGATCGGCGCCAACGTTTATGACATTCTCCGGCGCGATACCTTGGTGCTGACCAAGGATGCCGCCGAACAACTTCAGGAGCGTCTGAAATGAAGCGGCGCAGCGGAACGGTAAGCGTCACCAAGGGCCGGATGTACGAGATCATCCGGGCGCCGGTGATTACCGAAAAATCCACCATCATATCCGAGCATAACCAAGTCTCCTTCAAGGTTGCCATGGATGCCACCAAACCGGAAATCAAGGCCGCCATCGAAGGGCTGTTTTCGGTCAAGGTGACGGCGGTCAACACGCTCCGCCAGAAGGGTAAGCTCAAACGTTTCCGGGGCATCCTCGGCAAACAGTCCGATTACAAAAAAGCCATCATCACGCTTGCCGATGGCGATTCCATTGATATTACCACAGGGGTCTAGCGGATGGCGTTACGACATTATAATCCCACTTCGCCGGGCCGGCGCGGACTTGTCCTGGTCGACAAGTCCGAGCTATGGAAAGGCAAGCCGGAACGCAGCCTGGTCGAAGGGCTGTCCGGCAAGGGCGGGCGCAACAACCAGGGCCGCATCACGGCCAGGCGCCGGGGCGGCGGTCACAAGCGGCGCTACCGGCAGATCGATTTCAAGCGCCTCAAATACGATATTCCGGCCACCGTGGAGCGTATCGAATATGATCCCAACCGCTCGGCCTTCATTGCGCTTTTGAAATACGAAGATGGCGAGCTGTCTTATATCATTGCGCCCCAGCGATTGGCGCCGGGCGATACGGTTATCTCGGGCGAGCGCGTCGATATCCGCCCCGGCAATGCCTTGCCGATGGCCAATATCCCGGTCGGCACAATCATCCACAATGTGGAAATGAAAGTCGGCGGCGGCGCCCAGATCGCCCGCTCCGCCGGCACTTACGTACAGCTTATCGGCAAGGATCAAGGCTACGCGCAGTTACGCCTGACATCGGGCGAAATTCGCATGATCCGGGCCGAATGCATGGCCACCATCGGCGCCGTTTCCAACCCCGATAAGGGTAATATCAAGCTCGGCAAGGCTGGCCGCAATCGCTGGCTGGGCAAACGCCCGTCGGTGCGCGGCGTGGCCATGAACCCGGTTGATCACCCCCATGGCGGCGGCGAGGGCAAGACCTCAGGGGGCCGCCATCCGGTGACGCCGTGGGGCAAGCCGACCAAGGGTAAACGCACGCGCAGCAACAAGAAAACCGACCGGCTGATTATGCGCCGGCGGCGTCGCTAGGAGGACATAGATTTTGTCTCGTTCTGTTTGGAAGGGTCCGTTCGTCGACGGATACCTCTTGAAAAAATCCGAGGTTGCGCGCGAAGCGGGGCGCAACGACGTGATCAAAACCTGGTCCCGGCGTTCCACGATCCTGCCGCAATTCGTCGGGCTGACTTACGGCGTCTATAACGGCATCAAGTTTATCCCGGTGCTGGTAACCGAAAATATGGTCGGCCACCGCTTTGGTGAGTTTTCGCCGACGCGCCAAAATTTCGGCCATACCGGCGACCGCAAGGGCAAGAGGGAATAGGAATATGGGTAAGAAATCCAAACCCAGCCGGCTGGCCGACAATGAAGCCCGCGCCTTTGGCAAGATGATCCGCATCTCACCACAGAAGCTCAATCTGGTGGCCCAGACTATTCGCGGCAAGCGCTGCGAGGAGGCGTTGCATGTGCTTGCCTTTTCCCATCGCCGGGTGGCCAAGGATGTGAAGCGGGTGCTCGAATCGGCCATCGCCAATGCGGAAAACAATCAGCAATTGGATGTGGACCGGCTCGTCGTCGCCCAGGCCACTGCCGGGCGCCAGTTCGTTATGAAACGTTGGCGGCCACGGGCACGCGGGCGCATGGGCAGAATTTTTAAACCGTACAGCAATCTGACGATCATCGTTCGCGAAGCCGAGGAGGCAGCCTAATGGGGCAAAAAGTCAATCCGATCGGTTTCCGGTTGGGCATCAATCGTACCTGGGATTCCAGGTGGTATGCAGGCAAGCGCGCCTATGCGGACCTTCTGCACGAAGATTTGGAACTGCGCCGGATGCTGCATGAGCGCCTGCGCCAGGCCGGCCTTTCCCGCGTCGTGATCGAGCGACCCGCCAAATGGGCGCGCATCACCATTCATACGGCGCGCCCCGGCGTTGTCATTGGCAAGAAGGGCGCCGACATCGAAACCCTGCGCGCCGAATTGTCGGAACGGACGGGCAGCGAGGTGTCGCTGAATATCGTTGAAATCAGAAAGCCGGAATTGGATGCCAACCTGATCGCTGAAAACATCTCCCAGCAATTGACCCGACGGATCGCTTTCAGGCGGGCCATGAAGCGGGCCGTGCAATCGGCCATGCGGCTCGGCGCTGTCGGCATCCGCATCAACTGTGCCGGCCGCCTGGGCGGCGCCGAAATTGCGCGCACCGAATGGTACCGGGAAGGCCAGGTGCCCCTGCATACCTTGCGCGCCGATATCGATTATGGAACCGCAACCGCGCAGACCACCTATGGGGCGTGCGGCGTCAAGGTCTGGGTCTACCGGGGTGAGATTCTCGCCCACGACCCGATGGCCGTCGACAAGCGGGCGATGGAACAGCAGCCGCAGCGCTGATTATTGGATGTAAGGACAAGGCTCGATGCTACAACCAAAACGCACAAAGTTCCGCAAAGCCCACAAGGGCCGCATCCACGGCAACGCCAAGGGCGGCACGGCGCTGAATTTCGGCTCGTTCGGTCTGAAAGCGATTGGCCCGGCACGGGTAACGGCGCGCCAGATCGAAGCCGCCCGGCGTTCGATGACCCGCCACATGAAGCGCGCCGGGCGCGTCTGGATACGGATTTTTCCCGATGTGCCGGTCTCGCAGAAACCCGCCGAGGTTCGCCAAGGCAAAGGCAAGGGCAACCCGGAGTTTTGGATTTGCCGGGTTAAGCCGGGCCGCGTCATGTTCGAGATGGATGGCGTGCCGTTCGATGTTGCCGAGCGCGCCTTCGAGTTGGCGGCCGCCAAGCTGCCGATGAGGACCAAAATGATCACCCGCGTCGGTGAGGGGAGTTAGACGATGAAAGCCGAAGATGTCAGGGCCAAAACCGTCGATCAGTTAAAGGATGATTTGGCCGGTTTGCGCAAAGAATCGTTCAACCTTCGCTTCCAGAAGGTAAGCGGCCAGTTGGAAAACACCGTGCGCGTGCGCCAAGTGCGCCGCGATATTGCGCGGGTGAAGACGATATTGGGACAAAAATTGATCGAGGCCACGGGGTAGGGCGGTCAAGCCCGCCTCGAGGTTTTAGGAGTTCGGAATATGCCAAAACGCGTAATGCAAGGCGTCGTCGTCAGCGACAATATGGACAAGACCATTGTCGTCAATGTGGAGCGGAAGTTTAAGCACAAGCTCTACAAGAAGTACATTCGGCGCACCAAAAAGTACCACGCCCACGACGAGGACAATAGCTGCAAGACCGGTGACAAAGTCACCATCCGCGAATGCCGCCCCTTGTCGAAGCTCAAACGGTGGGAGGTTGTCGGCGCCACCGAATAGCGCCGGCGATGATCCCTTAGAAGGAATAAGACTATGATTCAGATGCAAACCAACCTCGACGTGGCCGACAATTCCGGCGCCCGGCGGGTGCAGTGCATCAAGGTGCTGGGCGGATCGAAACGCCGCTTCGCCTCGGTCGGCGATGTTATCGTTGTCTCGGTGAAAGAGGCGATCCCCAGGGGCCGCGTCAAAAAAGGCGAAATGCACCGGGCCGTTGTGGTTCGCACGGCCAAGGAAATCCGGCGCGCCGACGGCAGCGCGATCCGCTTCGACAGCAACGCGGCAGTGCTGATCAATCCACAGAACGAGCCGATCGGGACCCGCATCTTCGGCCCCGTGACCCGGGAATTGCGCGCCAAGAATTATATGAAGATCATTTCTCTTGCGCCGGAGGTTCTGTAAATGACGGCTAGAGTTAAAAAGGGCGACACCGTCATGGTCCTGACCGGCAAGGACAAGGGCAAGAAGGGCGAACTGTTGAAGATGCTGCGGTCTGATAACCGCGCCATTGTTCAAGGCGTCAACATGGCCAAGCGTCATGTGCGCGCCTCGCAGTCGGGCCCCGGCGGTATCACCGAGCGGGAAGCCTCGATCAATCTTTCCAATCTGGCGCATGTGGATCCGAAAGATGACAGACCGACCCGTGTCGGCATCCGCACGCTGGACGACGGACGCAAGGTGCGATTCGCCAAGCGGTCCGGCGAAGTAATTGATATATAAGGACGAATGAGATGTCTCGCCTCCGCGAATTTTTTAAATCGGATATCCGCCCGTCGTTGATGTCGTCGTTTGGATATGAAAACCCCATGCAGGTGCCGCAGCTCGAAAAAATCGTGCTCAATATGGGCGTCGGCGAAGCCTCGGTGGATCGCAAGAAGATCGACAGCGCCTACGAGGAAATGACCCTGATCGCCGGCCAGAAGCCGGTCATCACGCGCGCCCGCAAATCCATCGCCGGCTTCAAAATTCGCGACGACATGATCGTCGGCTGCAAGGTGACCTTGCGCGGCGAACGCATGTACGAATTTATGGACCGGCTGGTGAATATCGCGCTGCCGAGAGTTCGCGATTTTCGCGGCATTTCGCCCAGAAGCTTTGACGGCCGCGGCAACTTTGCCCTCGGCATCAAGGAACAGATTATCTTTCCCGAGGTCGATTACGATCGGGTTGAACGTATTCGCGGCATGGATGTCGTGATTTGTACCACGGCGAGTACCGATGAGGAGGCAAAAGCGCTGCTCACGGAATTCAACGTGCCTTTTGCAAATTAATCACGAACGGAGTTTTTGGATGGCCAAGAAAAGCGTCATCGAGCGTAACGATAAACGGAAGCGTCTGGCCAAGAAGTACGCGGCCAAGCGGGCGGCATTGAAAGCCCTGACCCGGGACAGCTCGCTGTCTCCGGAAGAGCGTTTCAACGCGCAATTGAAGCTCGCCGAACTGCCGCGCAACTCGTCCCCGGGGCGGGTCCGGTTGCGCTGTGAATTGTCGGGCCGGGGGCGCGGCAATTACCGGAAGTTCCGCCTGTCCAGGATCGCGCTTCGCGATCTTGCGTCGTCCGGACAGATTCCGGGCATGGTAAAGTCGAGTTGGTGAAGGAGGACCGAAACAGATGTCTATGAGCGATCCCCTAGCCGATCTTTTAACACGCATCCGCAACGGCCAGATGGCCGGCAAGGACAGCATCCATGCGCCGGCGTCGAACCTGCGCGTCAATATGCTCGATGTGTTGAAGCGTGAAGGCTATATCCGCAATTATGAACGCTACAACGTGCGCATCGGTATCGACGAGGTCCGCATCGAATTGAAATATTACGAAGGCGAGCCGGTTATCAAGGAAATCAGCCGTATTTCGCGCCCCGGTCAACGGGTCTATTCGAGCATCAAGGATTTGCCCAAGGTTTATAACGGGCTCGGCATATCGATCCTGTCGACGCCGCGCGGCGTGATGTCGGACAACGAAGCCCGGGCAGCCAATGTGGGCGGCGAGGTCCTGTGCCAGGTATTCTAATGCAGGTTTGGACCCCATCGTTTTTGGGAGGAGTTATATTATGTCACGCGTAGGATTGAGCCCGGTCGAAGTGCCAGATGGCGTGACCATCGAGATTGCCGGCCGCATCATGACCGCCAAGGGAAAGCTGGGCGAATTGAGCCTGGAATTCGTCGATGAGGTTGATCCGTCCTTGGAGGACGGCAAAATCTGGGTGAAGCCGGCCGACGATAGTTTGAACGCGCGCAAGCTTTGGGGAACCTATCGCAGCCTCGCCAGCAATGTGGTGCAGGGCGTCCATCAGGGTTTCACCAAGGAATTGCAGATCAACGGCGTTGGCTACCGGGCCGCCGTGCAGGGCAAGAACCTTGTGCTGCAGCTGGGTTTCAGCCACGAGGTCATTTACGCGATCCCGGACGGCATCAAGATCGATTGCCCGACGCAGACCGAAGTCAACATCACCGGCGCCGACAAGCAACTGGTTGGCGCCGTTGCCGCGAAAATCCGCTCCTACCGTCCGCCTGAGCCTTACAAGGGCAAGGGCGTCAAATACAAAGATGAGCAGATCGTGCGCAAGGAAGGGAAGAAGAAGTAGCCATGGAATCGACCAAACAACTGTTCGTGCGGCGGCGCAATCGAACCCGCGGCAAGCTGCGCCAGGCCAATTCCGGGCGCCCGCGGCTGACCGTATTCCGGTCCGGCAAACATATTTATGCGCAAGTCATCGACGATGCCAACGGCAACACCGTGGCCGCCGCGTCTTCCATCGAAAAAGAGCTTAAGGCGTCGCTCAAATCGGGCGCTTCGAAAGAAGCCGCCGGCGCGGTCGGCAAGCTGATCGCCGAACGGGCGAAGAGCGCCGGCATCGAAAACGTCATTTTCGACCGCGGCGGATATCTGTTTCATGGCCGTGTTAAGGCCCTTGCCGAAGCCGCCCGCGAAAGCGGCCTGGCATTTTAGGAGTTTGATGAATGGCACACGGACCAAACCAGCGCGACCGGGGCGATAGGGGAAACCGCGGCGACCGCGGCGGCGACGAACTGTTCGACAAGCTGGTCAGTATCAATCGGGTGGCCAAGGTGGTGAAGGGCGGACGCCGTTTCGGCTTTGCCGCCCTGGTCGTCGTTGGCGATGGCCGCGGCCGGGTCGGCCATGGCGCCGGCAAGGCCCGCGAAGTGCCCGAAGCGATTAGGAAAGCAACCGAAGCGGCCAAAACTAAGCTGATCCGCGTGCCCTTGCGCGAGGGGCGTACCCTGCACCACGATATCTTAGGCCGCTACGGCGCCGGCAAGGTTGTGGTCCGCGCGGCGCCGGCGGGAACCGGCATCATCGCCGGCGGTCCGATGCGCGCCGTGTTCGAAGCCCTCGGCGTGAAGGACGTTGTAGCCAAATCCACCGGCAGCCCCAATCCGCACAATATGGTGAAGGCAACCTTCGATGCCTTGCAAAACCTTTCGTCGCCGCGTTCAGTAGCCGCCAAGCGCGGCAAGAAAGTCGGTGATATTGTCGGCCGGCGTGAAGCCGCCGCCGCCGATGTTGACTAACGGTAAGCGTGGAGAGCAGCGTTATGGCTGATGCCAATAAAAAGACCGTGACGGTAACCCAGACCGGCAGCCCGATTGGCCGCAAACATGATCAGCGCGCCACCCTGGCCGGGCTTGGTCTCAAAAGAATGCACGCCACGCGTACTCTCGAGGATACGCCGGCGGTGCGCGGCATGATCAACAAGGTCCATCATCTTGTCCGCGTTGAAGATGACGCCTGATCCCAATTGGGATATCGGCGTTGAAAAAGGAATATTACGATGAAGTTGAATGAAATTCGCGACAATGCGTCGGCCCGCCAAAACCGTATTCGTGTCGGCCGCGGACGCGGTTCCGGCAAGGGCAAGACCGGCGGGCGCGGCATCAAGGGTCAGAAATCGCGCAGTGGCGTCTCGTTGCTGGGATTTGAAGGCGGCCAGATGCCGCTCTACCGGCGGATGCCGAAGCGCGGCTTCAAAAACCTGTTTTCGAAGAATTACGAGATCATAAATCTTGGCCGCCTGCAAAAAGCCATCGACGATAAAAAGCTGGACGGCAAGGCAACCATTAACGCCGAAATTCTCGCCGCCGCCGGACTGATCCGGGGTAAGGGCGATGGCGTGCGCGTGCTGGCAGGCGGCGATATCAGCCAGGCGCTTACCCTCGAAGTGATGGGCGCCAGCAAAACGGCGATCGCCGCTATCGAGAAGGCCGGCGGCTCTGTGACCACATTGGCGCCGCCAAAAGTTGCGCGCATCCGAAAAAAGACCAAATCAAAGGATAGCGACGGCGACGGTGACGCCAAGGCAAGCGACGCAAAAGCAGAACCCAAGGCAGAGACAGAAGCAAAACCGGAAGCGGAAGCAGAATAGGACAATTCGGAATAAGTCACCGATGGCACGATGATCGGGTGAATAAGATCTATTCACGAACCAAGCTCGAGGAATAAAAATGGCATCAGCCGCTGAACAATTGGCCTCAAATCTGAATTTTGGCGCGTTCTCGAAGGCGACCGAGCTCAAAAAGCGTTTGTGGTTCACGCTCGGCGCTCTGATTGTCTACCGGCTGGGCACCTATATCCCGCTGCCCGGCATCGATCCCATTATCTTGAAGGATATCTTCAGTCAGCAGGCCGGCGGCATCCTCGGCATGTTCAATATGTTCGCCGGCGGCGCCCTTGGCCGGATGACCATTTTTGCCCTCAACATCATGCCCTATATTTCGGCCTCGATCATCATGCAGTTGATGACGTCGCTGTCGCCGTCCATGGCGCAACTTAAAAAAGAGGGCGAAACCGGGCGCAAGAAGATCAACCAATATACCCGCTATGGGACGGTCCTGATCGCCCTGTTCCAATCCTATGGGATTGCCGTCGGCCTCGAAGGTATGACCGCCTCCCAGGGCTCGGCGGTGATCGATCCCGGCGCATTTTTCCGTTTCACCACCGTGGTGACGCTGGTCGGCGGCACCATTTTCCTGATGTGGCTGGGCGAACAGATCACGGCGCGCGGCGTCGGCAACGGCATATCGCTGATCATCTTTGCCGGTATTGTCGCCGAGTTGCCGAGCGCGCTTGCCGCAACTCTCGAATTGGGCCGCACCGGCGCCCTGTCGACATTGTTTATCGCCGCCCTTTTGATCGGCGCCACCGCGGTGATTTACGGCATTGTGTTTGTGGAACGCTCGCAACGAAAATTGATCGTGCAATACCCAAAGCGCCAGGTGGGTAACAAAATGTTCGGCGGCGAGAGCTCGCACTTGCCGCTGAAAATCAATACCTCGGGCGTGATTCCGCTGATATTTGCGTCCTCGATCCTGTTGATGCCGATCACGCTGATCAATTTCACCGCCAGTTCGGGCCCCGGCTTCCTGACCACCGTCGCCGCCTTCCTGGGGCGCGGGCAGCCCGCCTATCTGCTGATGTACGCGACGTTCATCGCCTTTTTCGCCTTTTTCTATACCTCGGTGGTCTTCAATCCGGCCGACACCGCCGACAATTTGAAGAAATATGGCGGCTTTATTCCCGGCATCCGGCCCGGCAAGAACACGGCGGACTATCTGAATTATGTTTTGACGCGCCTGACCGTGGTTGGCGCCGCCTATCTGGTTTTGATCGCCATTCTGCCGGAATTGCTGATCGCGCGTTTTTCGGTGCCGTTTTTCTTTGGCGGCACCAGCCTGTTGATCGTCGTTTCGGTGACGCTGGACACCGTGGCGCAAGTGCAATCGCATCTCCTGGCCCACCAATATGAAGGCTTGGTCAAGAAATCGAGGCTCAGGGGGCGGCGCTGATGAACCTGATCCTTCTTGGTCCTCCGGGAGCCGGGAAAGGAACGCAATCGGAGCGTCTGATGGCGGCCTATGATTTGGTGCAGCTGTCGACCGGCGAGATGTTGCGCGAAGAAGCGAAGTTGAAGAGCAAGCTGGGGGATGAAGCCAAGGTACTGATGGATGCGGGCAAACTGGTCCCCGATGATTTGATCATCGCCATGATTTCGGGGCGTATCGATGATACCAAGGGCGCCGGCATCATTCTTGACGGTTTCCCGCGCACCACCGCCCAGGCGGAGGTTTTGGATCAAATGCTTGTGGACAAAGGAATGAAATTGGATCGGGTGATACAGATCGACATTTCCGAGCCCGAAGTCATCGCCCGATTGACCGGCCGGTTTTCCTGCGGCAATTGCGGAACTGGCTATCACGAGCTGTTTAATAAGCCGAAAGTCGCGGAAACTTGCGATAAATGCGGCTCCAAGGAGTTTGTCAGACGTAGCGACGACAATGAAGAGACGGCCCGCTCCCGTTTGCTGGCTTATCAGGAACAAACGGCGCCCATATTGCCTTACTACGAGGCGGCGGGGCGCCTCCGCACAGTCGATGGCATGGGCGGCGTCGATCAGGTTTTCGCCCGAATAAAAGAGATTGTGGAGGACGCATAGCGAGTTGACTTAAAGGTGTTGGAGCCTATAATCGCCGACTTTGCGCCCCCCCGCATAACATGTTGTTTTATTTTAGAGATTAGGAGATTGAGCTTTGGCTCGTATCGCTGGCGTCAATATACCGACGGCAAAAAGAGTGGAAATCGCGCTGACTTATATCTTCGGGATCGGGCGCACCAGTGCCAAGTCGATCTGCCAGAAGGTAGACATTCCGTTTGAACGTCGCGTGCACCAATTGACCGACGACGAGGTTGGCCGCATCCGTGATGCGATCGATCAGAACTATCAGGTGGAAGGCGACCTGCGCCGCGAAGTTTCCATGAATATCAAGCGCTTGATGGATCTCGGCACCTATCGCGGCTTGCGCCATCGGCGCGGTCTGCCGGTGCGGGGGCAGCGCACCCATACCAACGCCCGGACAAGGAAAGGCCCCGCAAAGGCCATCGCCGGCAAGAAAAAAGTTTTGAAATAGGTTTCGATCGCCCTCGGGGGACGATCCCTTAAGAATTTGAAGGTGTCCAATGGCTAAATCCGCATCAGCGCGTCCGCGCCGCCGCGAACGCAAAAACATTACTTCGGGCGTCGCCCATGTCTCGGCGACGTTCAACAATACAATGATCACCATTACCGATGCCCAAGGCAACGCGATTGCCTGGTCGTCGGCCGGAAGCCAGGGTTTCCGGGGGTCCAGAAAATCCACCCCCTATGCCGCCCAAGTCGCCGCCGAAGATGCCGGCAAAAAGGCGATGGAACACGGCATGAAGACCTTGGAAGTTGAGGTCAAGGGCCCCGGTTCGGGCCGTGAATCAGCGCTTCGTGCGCTGCAGACGACCGGCTTTACGATTACCTCGATCCGCGACGTAACGCCGATACCCCACAACGGTTGCCGCCCGCGCAAAAGACGCCGGGTTTAACAGCCATTTGTAATTCCGCCCGGCCGGATGGCATTGCTCAACCGGCCGATTGTGCACATTGACTATTTCCTTGCGGGAGTGAGACGCAACCGTGATTCAAAAAAATTGGCAAGACCTTATCAAACCCTCGAAACTTCAAATCGTGCAGGGATCAGTTCCCGAACGGCGCGCGACCATCGTTGCCGAACCCCTGGAGCGGGGGTTCGGGCTGACGCTGGGCAATGCGCTGCGGCGAATATTGCTGTCGTCGCTGCAAGGCGCGGCGGTGTCGGCCATCCAGATCGATGGCGTGCTGCATGAATTTTCCTCGATACCCGGTGTCCACGAAGACGTCACCGATATCGTGCTGAACATTAAATCCATGGGGCTGCGCATGCATTCGGAAGGGCCCAAGCGGGTCATGCTGGAAGCCAAGGGCCCCGGCGAAGTGACCGCCGGCCAGATCGATACCGGCCACGATATCGAGATTATGGACCCGGATCTGGTTCTCTGCACGCTGGATGACAATGCGACGCTGCGCATGGAGCTGACCATCGATCACGGCAAGGGCTATATTCCCGCCGGCGCCAACAAGCCGGAAGAAACGCAGATCGGCCTGATCCCTATCGATTCGGTGTTCTCCCCGGTGCGCAAAGTCGCCTACAAGGTGGACAATGCCCGCGTCGGCCAGGTGACCGATTACGACAAGCTGTCTCTGGATTTGACCACCAACGGCACCATCACGCCGGAAGACGCGGTGGCCCTGGCGGCGCGCATTCTGCAGGATCAATTGCAGCTCTTCATCAATTTCGACGAGCCGCAAAAAGCCGTCCAGGAAGATTTGCGCGACGATCTGCCGTTCAATCGCAATCTTTTGCGCAAAGTCGACGAGCTGGAATTGTCGGTGCGCTCGGCCAATTGCCTGAAGAACGACAATATTATCTATATCGGCGATCTGGTTCTGAAAAGCGAAGCGGAAATGCTGCGCACGCCCAACTTCGGCCGCAAATCCTTGAACGAGATCAAGGAAGTGCTGTCGCAGATGGGGCTGCATCTGGGTATGGATATCACCAACTGGCCGCCGGAAAATATCGAGGAGCTTGCCAAGCGCCTCGAAGAGCCGTTTTGATTTTGGCGAAACGATACGTTTCTTAAGAGACCTGAAGGAAAAGAACCATGCGTCATCGTATGAGCGGCCGCAAATTGAATATGAAGTCGGCCCACCGGGAATCCATGTTTGCGAACATGACCGTCTCCTTGCTCCGTCACGAGCAGATCAAAACCACCAAGCCCAAGGCCAAGGAGCTGCGCGGATTTGCCGATAAGATGGTGACCCTCGGCAAGCGGGGCACCCTGCATGCCAGGCGCCAGGCGTTCGCTTTCTTGCGCGACGACGACGTGGTGAAAAAACTGTTCGACAGTCTGGCCGAACGCTACAAGGATCGCCACGGCGGCTACACAAGGGTGCTGGCCGCCGGCCACCGCTATGGCGACGATGCGCCGATGGCGGTAATCGAACTGGTCGACCGGGACCCGGACGCCAAGGGCTCCGAAGACCGCGCCCGCCACGAGGCGGAGATGGAAGGCCAGGACGAGGCTGAGGAAATGGCCGCCGTTTGAGCCGGGCCGGGACCTAAGATTTGAACAAGGGGGCAGCCGGCGAGGCTGCCTCCTTTGTTATTTTGGGTTAGAGCAATCCCGGTCAAATGGTTCATGTTTGCCCGGAATTGCTCTAGGATAGCACCATGATACGCCATCGTTACCTATTCATGATTGCCGTAGCGGTGCTGCTATTTGCGGGCCAGCCGGCAGCCGCACAGCCCCATAAGCGCGTGCCCCAGGGGCGCGCCGAAATTCAGATGAGCTTCGCGCCGCTGGTGAAAAAATCGGCGCCGGCGGTGGTTAATATCTTTACCCGCAAAATCGTCTCCGAGCGGCAATTCTCGCCTTTGTTTGATGATCCGTTTTTCAAGCGTTTTTTCGGCAATAATATTGGGCCCGGGCGGCGCGGCGGCGGGCGCCGGCGCAAGGTGCAAAACTCCCTCGGCTCCGGCGTTATCATCCGCCCCAACGGCACCATCATCACCAATCACCATGTGATCGAGGGCGCCGACGAGATACGCGTGGTGCTCACCGACCGGCGCGAATTTGAGGCCAAGGTGCTGGGCCGCGATCCAAGAACCGATCTCGCCGTCCTCAAGATTGATCCCGGCTCTGAGCGCCTGCCGTCATTACGGCTTCAGGATTCCGATGATCTGGAGGTTGGCGATCTGGTGCTGGCCATCGGCAATCCATTCGGTGTTGGCCAGACCGTGACCAGCGGCATTGTCTCGGCGTTGGCGCGCACCCAGGTGGGCATCAACGATCTGAACTTCTTTATCCAGACCGATGCGGCCATCAATCCCGGCAATTCTGGCGGCGCGCTGATCTCCATGGGCGGGACGCTGGTGGGTATTAATTCCGCCATCTATTCCAAAAATGGCGGCTCGGTTGGCATCGGTTTCGCCATCCCATCGAATATGGTGCGCTCGGTCCTGGCCGGGCTGACTAGGGGCGGGCGCGTGCGCCGGCCCTGGTTCGGCGCCGCCGGGCAGACCGTCACCGCCGATATCGCCGCGACAATGAAACTAAAGCGCCCGGTGGGTATTTTGGTCAACAATGTCTATCCCGGCGGTCCCGCCGCCAGTGCCGGTATCCGCGTCGGTGATGTGGTGACCCATGTGGGCGGGCGCGAAGTGAACGATCCCGAAGCCTTGCGCTTTCGTATTGACACCCGCGATCTCGGCGATGTGGTGCGCCTCAAATATTTGCGCAAAGGGCGGCCCGGAAGGCTCAAGCTGACCATCGCCGCTCCGCCGGAAACGCCGCCTGCGCGCACCACCGAATTGTCCGGCGCAAACCCGTTCTCCGGCGCCACCGTCGCCAACCTGTCGCCGGCTTTGGCCGATGAGATCGGCGCCGACATTATGGCGCGCGGCGTCATCATCCGGGAAGTCCGGCCGGGCTCGACGGCGGCCCGCTTCCGCTTTGAGCCCGGCGATATCGTCCGCCAGGTTAATGGCACCGAGGTGAAATCGGTTGGTAAGCTGCAACGGATGCTGTCGCGCCCGGTCAAACGCTGGCGCCTCGCTGTGCTGCGCGGCGGCCGCGTGCTCAGGCTCTCCATCAATTGATGGCCACCTTGTTTGAATCCCAGGCGCCCCGGCCGCTCGCCGATCGCCTGCGCCCGCAAAACCTGGACACGGTTCTCGGCCAGGATCATTTGCTCGGCCCCGGACGCGCCTTGCAACGGCTTTTGGCCGGCGGGCGCATGACATCGATTATATTCTGGGGCCCGCCCGGCACCGGCAAGACCACCATCGCGCGCCTGTTGGCGGAACACACCGATTTGCATTTCGAATTGCTTTCGGCGGTGTTCTCCGGCGTTGCCGATTTGCGCAAAGTATTCGATGCCGCCCGCTCGCGCCGGGAAGCCGGGCGCGGCACCTTATTGTTCGTCGACGAAATCCACCGCTTCAACCGGGCGCAACAGGACTCGTTCCTGCCTTACGTGGAAGACGGCACCGTGACCCTGGTCGGCGCCACCACCGAAAACCCGTCCTTCGAGCTGAACGGCGCGCTTTTGTCCCGCTGCCAGGTATTGGTGCTCAATCGGCTGGATGACGAGGCGTTGGAAAAACTGTTGCAGCGGGCGGAAACCTCCGAGGCCAAGCAATTGCCCCTGGATGAGGATGCAAGGGGCGCCTTGCGCGCCATGGCCGACGGCGATGGCCGCTTTATTTTGAACATGACGGAGGAGTTGTTCACCTTCCCGGCCAAGCCATTGCTCGGCATCAACGCCTTATCCGAAGCCATCGCCCGGCGGGTGCCACTTTATGATAAATCCCAGGAGGGCCATTACAATCTGATATCGGCGCTGCACAAAAGCCTGCGCGGTTCCGACGTGGACGCCGGACTTTACTGGCTGGCGCGCATGCTGGCGGGCGGTGAGGAGCCCCGCTATATCGCGCGCCGCCTGGTGCGGTTTGCTTCCGAAGACGTGGGCCTCGCCGATCCCAGCGCCTTGCCACAAGCCCTCGCCGCGTGGGAGGCCTATGAGCGCCTCGGATCCCCTGAGGGCGAATTGGCCATCGCCCAATGCGTCATTTACCTGGCCGCCGCGCCCAAATCCAATGCCGCCTACAAGGCGCTGTCGGCGGCGATGAAGACCGCCAAGGCGGACGGATCGCTGATGCCGACCAAGCATATTCTCAATGCGCCGACGGCCATGATGAAGGATCTGGGCTATGGCGATGGCTATCAATATGATCCCAACGCCGAGGATGGTTTTTCCGGCCAGGACTATTTTCCCGATGATATGGAACGGCAGAATTTCTACCAGCCCGTAGAGCGCGGCTTCGAGCGGGAAATCATCAAGCGGCTCGAATATTGGAACAAATTGCGGCGCGCAAAGGATGATTGAATATATGGGGGTATGTATTCCATGGGCATGATGCTTTCCATCGCCGCCGGCGGCGCTATCGGCGCCGTGGCGCGCTATGCGGTGATGGTCCGGGCCGGACAATTGTTCGGGCTTGGCTTTCCCCTGGGCACGCTGATCGTCAATATCGCCGGCGCATTCATTTTTGGCGCGCTGATCGAGGTTATGGCCTTGAAATGGTCGCCGGGCGAGGACATGCGGGCTTTTCTTGTGGTCGGTGTTTTGGGCTCCTTCACCACCTTTTCGACTTTTTCCCTGGATGTGGTGGCCATGATCGAGCGCGGCGCCTATGGGCCGGTGGCGATCTATGTGGCCGCATCGTTGGTTGCCGCCGTCGCCGCTTTGTTCGGCGGGATGATCCTGTTCCGTTGGATATTGGCATGAGCGGCGTCGAAACCATCGCCGTCGCCGAAGACGAGGCCGGCTTGCGCCTGGATCGCTGGTTTAAGCGCCATTACCCGGGCTTGACCCATGGCCGGCTGGAGAAAATGTTGCGCACCGGCCAGGTGCGGCTCGACGGCAAGCGGGTGCGCGCCAATGCACGCATCAACGGCGGCCAGATGATCCGCGTGCCGCCGGTGCCGGACGATACCGGGGAGCGATCCAGCAATGCGCCGCCCACCGTCAGCGCCGGCGATGCCGAGGCGATCCAGGCCTCGGTCCTCTACCGGGATAATCACCTCATCGCCATCAACAAGCCGCCGGGGCTGGCGGTACAGGGGGGCACCGGAACCTCGCGCCATGTGGACGCCATGTTGGATGCGCTGCGCTTCGATGGCAAAGACCGGCCGCGCTTGGTGCACCGGCTGGACAAGGATACGTCGGGGGTATTGCTGATTGCCCGCACCGTCTCGGCGGCGGCCCATTTTGCCGAGGCCTTCCGCTCCAAGCGGGCGCTCAAAACCTATTGGGCGCTGGTCGCCGGCGCGCCGAACGAAGATATGGGCGTTATCGAGGCGGCCATCAAAAAGGGCGGCGGCGGTTCCGAAAAAGTTTATGCGGCCACCGACGGCAAGCGGGCCGTTACCAACTATATGATGGTCGACCGGGCCAGCGACAAGCTCGCCTGGCTGGCCTTGGCGCCGGAAACCGGGCGCACCCATCAATTGCGCGTCCATTGTGCGATGATCGGGAATCCCATACTCGGCGACGGCAAATATGGCGGCAAGGGCGCCTTCCCCGAGGGCGCCGGGGGCATCGCGGCTAAGATGCAACTGCACGCCCGCTGGATACGGGTGTTCGGCATGAACGGCGAAAAGATCGAGGTTACCGCGCCCTTGACCGAACATATGAAGTCGGCCTGGAAATTTTTCGGCTTCGATGAAAATGCGGCGCCCAATAATTTTGAAAACGGCGAATGGCTGTGAGCGAACCTGAATTGAAATTGCTGGTGCTCGATTGCGACGGCACCCTGGTCGATTCCCAGACCGCCATTGTCGAAACCATGCAGGCCGCCTTCGCCGCAAACGGCGTCGCCCGGCCCGAGCCTGGAGACATCCGCCATATTGTCGGCCTTGATCTTGTGGAAGCCATTGGCCTGCTTAGCCCGAAACTTGGCCCATCAACCCATCTGAAGATTTCGGACTCCTATCGCAGCCATGCCGGCGTCAAGCGCAATGATCAAAGCTGGGACGAGCCGCTCTATCCGGGCACCTTGGAAGCCATCAATGGGTTGAACGCGGCCGGCTGGCTGATGGGCGTCGCCACCGGGAAATCCCGGGCCGGCCTGGATCTGGTGTTGAACAAATATGAAATCAGCCATCATTTTTGCACCCTGCAAACCTCGGACGTGGCGGCGGGCAAGCCGCGCCCGGACATGCTGGAAAGGGCCTTGGCGGAAAGCGGCGCCGACGCGTCGCGCGCGGTGATGGTCGGCGACACCAGCTACGATATGGAAATGGCGGTGAACGCGAATATCCATGCCATCGGCGTCGGTTGGGGATACCATAGCGCAGAAGCGCTGATATCGGCGGGCGCCAGCCTGGTGATCGAGCGTTTCGATCAGTTGCCGGCGGCGGCCGCCCGGCTTATCGAGGCTACCTCATGAAAAAGTGGATACGCATTCTCGTCATATTGGTGGTCGCCGTCATTGCCATCGGCATCGGCGGCGTCGCCATCCTGGTGGCCGTGGACAAAAACGAGATCAGGGATCTGCTGAGCGCCGAAGTAAAAAAGGCGACCGGGCGGACCCTGGCCATCAAGGGCGATCTGAACCTGGCCATATCGCTGAGCCCGACGGTGATCGCCAACGACGTCACCTTCGCCAACGCCGAATGGGGTTCCAGCCCGGCCATGGTTTCGCTTCTACGGCTGGAGGTGGGGCTTGATCTGATCCCGCTCCTGAAGGGGCAAATCGAATTTACCAACATCCAATTGGTGGGCCCGAAAATTCTGTTGGAACGGCGCGCCGATGGATTGGGCAACTGGCAGTTCGGTGCGGCAGCCAAAACTCCCAAGCCGGGCGCGGCGCCAGTCATTCCCCGGATTGAGAAACTTGATATCCAGGATGCCAGCTTCATATTCAAAGATCAGGGCCGGGACTTCGAAGTTACGGTGAAACAATTGTCCCTGGATGGCAAAGACCCATCGGGGTTTCTTAAATTAAATCTCAGCGGCAAATATTCCAGCGCGCCGTTTACCGTATCGGGCAACCTCGGCCAATTGGATCTGCTGGCCGCCGATGCATCCGCCTACCCGGTGAATGTATCGATCACCGCCTTGGCCGCCCAATTGGGCATCAAGGGCAATATCGCCCGGCCCCTCAGCGCGCCCGATTTCGATCTTGGGTTCAGCGCCAAGGGTGATGCGATCAGCGCGACCATCGACGCGGCCATGTCCGTTTTGGCGGCGCTCAAACTGCCGGAAGTGCCGAAGATCGGTGGCTTTGAATTGGCTGGGCGCTTGGCTGGCGGGGTGGATAATCCCAGCCTCAAGGAATTGAAATTTGCCGTTGGATCCCGGGACTTCTTCAATGTGACCGGCGGCGGCTCGATCGTTGGCCTTGGGGTTGCGCCGGATATCCATGTGCGCCTGGCGGTCAATGGCAGCGATTTGCGCCCCTTTTCCGCCTTGGCCGGTTTGCAATTGCCGAAGGGGCCGGGCTACACGTTTGCCGCCGCGCTGGCCTTAAAACAAAACGAGATATCCGCCAAGGACATCACACTTATTCTCGGCGGCAGCAATGTGAAAGGCCGTATTGATGTGTCGCTGCAAGGCCCGCAGCCCACCGTCCAGGCCGATCTGACATCCGAAAACTTCGATGTGAAGGATATCCTTGCGGCCTTGCCAAAGCGCGCCGAACAGACGGCGGCGCCGAAGCCGGATAACAGCCGCGTGTTTCCCGATGATCCGCTGCCCTTCGCGGCCTTGAAGCGGGTCAACGGGCAGATAAAGCTCAAAGCTAAGCGTGTGATCGCCGGTGCGGCGCCAATCGAAAATTTGGATCTATTCGTCACTTTGGAGAACGGCAATCTCGCCGCTAAACCTGTCTCGGCGCAAATATCGGGGGGCTGGCTCGACGCCAGCGTCACTTTGGGCGGCGGCGCGCCAAAGCTGGATGCGTCGCTCAAATTGAAAGGCCTCGATCTCGGCGCGTTGTTAAAGGAAATGCAGCATACCGATATTGTATCGGGCAAGCTGGATGGGACGGTCCAACTCAAGGGCTCGGGCGCCTCGGTGCGCAAGATTATGGCCGGGCTCAATGGGCGCACCGAGATTGTCATGAACCAGGGCCGCATCGAAAGCAAATATGTGGATTTGCTCGCCGCCGATTTGGTCAGCGCCATCATGCCCTGGGCCGGCCACGCCAAGGATACCAAGATCAATTGTCTGGTCAGCCGTTTTGATATCAAAAACGGCATCGCTGTCAGCACCGGTTTGCTGTTCGACACCGAAAAAATGACTATTACCGGTGCCGGCAAGATCGATCTGCGGAACGAAAAGCTGGATATGCAAATCAAGCCCCAGGCCAAAGATGCCAGCCTGATCAGCCTCGCGGTGCCCATCGATATCGGCGGCACCCTCAAATCCCCGTCCGCGACGCCGAGCACCGCCGCCGTGCTCAAGGGCGTCGCCGGTTTGGCGCTGACGGCAATCAATCCGCTGGCCCTGCTGGCGCTCACCGTCAGCAGCGGCGAGACCGACAAGAACCCCTGCGTCGCGGCCCTGGACAAGGCGGCCTCCAACAAGGCGCCGACGGCGAAACCGAAATCGAACAATCCAATCGAAGCGATCAGCAAAGGGGTCGGCGGCGCCTTGAAGTCGCTGTTCGGAAAATAGATGGCCGGGATCGATGGCGCCAAGCGGTTCTATGACCGCGCCGAAGTAATCCGCCAATCGGGCAGCTTCACGGTTGCCCTGGACGGGCGCGCCATCAAGACACCAGCGGCGGCGGATTTGGTTTTGCCCACCGAAGCCCTCGCAGAAGCGGTGGCCGGGGAATGGAACGGCCAAGGCAAGACTCTCGATGCGGCCACCATGCCCATGTTCCGCTCGGCCGCCACGGTGATCGATCGGGTGGCGCCAAAGCGGGCCGAGGTGATCCATGTCACGCTGAAATTCGGCGAAACCGATCTGTTGTGCTACCGGGCCGACGCGCCCGATGATTTGGTTCAGCAGCAATCGGCTCTCTGGCAACCTTGGCTGGATTGGGCCGCAAGCGTCTTCGGCGCCGAGATGAAGGTGACCACTGGCATTGTCCCCATCAACCAGCCGGCCGCCGCCATCGCCGCGCTAACCAATACCACCGAGGGATTGAACGACTACCAGCTATTAAGCGTATCCGCCGCCGCCGCCGCGGCCGGATCACTGATCCTCGGCCTGGCCCTGGGCCAAGAGGCCTTGTCGCCGGAGGAGGCTGCCGCCCTGGCCTTGCTCGATGATCTTTATCAGGTGGAACGCTGGGGCGACGACGCCGACGCCGAGATCAACCGCCGCCGGGTGGAGAGCGAAATTGCCGATGCCGCCCGCTTCCTGGAACTTTGCCGGTAAGGGATTGTTATGGATTTGGCGCTATCTCCGGTTTAATACATTCAGGACAGCGAATTTAAGGGGCGAAGCTTATGTATGAAATTATCCGCCAATTGGAAGAGCAGCGGGCGCGGGCGCGGGCCGGGGGCGGGCGCAAAAGGGTCGATGCCCAGCACGAGCGCGGCAAGCTGACGGCGCGGGAACGCATTGATCTGTTGTTCGATCCCGATAGCTTCGAAGAATGGGACATGTTCGTCGAACACCGCTCCACCGATTTCGGCATGGAAAAAAAATCGGTGCCCGGCGATGGCGTGGTGACCGGCCACGGCACCATCAATGGCCGGACGGTGTTTGTGTTCAGCCAGGATTTCACCGTGTTCGGCGGGTCTTTGTCCGAAACCCACGCCGAGAAAATCTGCAAGATCATGGATCAGGCCATGCGCGTCGGCGCGCCGGTGATCGGCATCAATGATTCCGGCGGCGCCCGCATTCAAGAAGGCGTCTCGTCCTTGGCCGGCTATGGCGATGTGTTTCAGCGCAACGTCATGGCGTCCGGCGTGGTGCCGCAAATCTCCATGGTCATGGGGCCGTGCGCCGGCGGCGCCGTTTATTCGCCGGCGACCACCGATTTTATTTTCATGGTCAAGGATACCTCCTACATGTTCGTGACCGGCCCCGACGTGGTGCGCACCGTCACCCACGAAGAGGTCACCCAAGAACAGCTGGGCGGCGCCAACACCCATACCACCAAATCCGGCGTCGCCGACACCGCCTTCGATAACGACGTGGACGCCATCGAACAGGTGCGCCGCTTCATGGATTTCCTGCCCTCATCCAACCGGGAAATGAGCCCGCTAATGCCCACCGATGATCCGGCCGGGCGCGAAGAGCCGTCCTTGGACACGGCCATTCCGGAAAACTCGAATGAGCCCTATGACGCCAAGGAGATCATCCGCAAGATCATCGATGAGGGCGATTTCTTCGAGATCCAGGAAAATTTCGCCCGCAACATGGTTATCGGCTACGCCCGCATGGAAGGCGCCACGGTCGGCATCGTCGCCAACAACCCCAATGTGCTGGCCGGCTGCCTGGATATTGACTCCTCGGTCAAGGCGGCGCGCTTTATCCGCTTTTGCGATTGCTTCAACATTCCCATTGTCATGCTGGTCGATGTGCCCGGCTTCCTTCCCGGCACGCAACAGGAATATGGCGGCCTCATCCGCCACGGCGCCAAGCTGCTCTATGCTTTCGCCGAGGCGACCGTGCCCAAGGTGACGATCATTACGCGCAAGGCCTATGGCGGCGCCTATATTGTCATGGGCTCAAAGCACCTGCGCGGTGACGTCAACTACGCCTGGCCGAGCGCCGAGATTGCGGTGATGGGCTCCAAGGGCGCCGTCGAGATCATCTTCCGCGAAGACATGGACGATGCCGAGCTTATCCAGGAGCACGAGCGCGAATACCAGGAACAGTTCGCCAATCCGTTCCGGGTCGGCTCACGCGGCCACATTGATGATGTGATCATGCCCCACAACACCCGCTTCCGCATCTGCCGCGCGCTCCGCATGCTCAAGGGCAAGCAGCAGGAAAACCCGTGGAAGAAACATGGGAATATACCGCTGTAAGAGAAGCCTCAGCGCTCGCTCGCCGATAATATTCCAGCCGAGATAGAGCGGGGATCGCGCTGCTCCCAGCGGCCGGCTTCGACCCGGTGGAAGAAATCACCTGCGAACTGGTTGAACAACGCCGGCTCTTCCAGATTGCAGGCGTGGCCGGTGACCGGCAATAACACCAGGGCCGAGGACAAAATGCAGCGCTTCATATAAAGCCCCGCATTGAGGCAGGGATCGTCCTCGTCGCCATTCATGATCAGCGTCGGCACCGTCAATTTCCGCATCTGGTCCTCAAGCTCATAAAGCGAAGGCCGGAGCCGCTGGACACCGCGCATGGTGTTTGCCGAGCCTAGGCTGGAATGTTCCTTCAATTGGTTTTTAAACTCCTCCCAGCCCCCCGGGTCCTTGTTCTGCAACTGGACCCGCGCCGGACCGGTGGCGTAAGCCTCGGCAAAGACTTCCATGGTCTCGCTTTCGATGCGGCCGGCCGCCGCCGTGGTCTCATTGTAAAACTGCTCGCGCACATCCGGGCCGGCGCCATACCCGCAGCCGGCCACGATCAGCGACAGAGCCCTATCGGGATAGGCGAGGCCGAAATGCAAGGTGGCAAAGCCGCCCATGGAAAGCCCGACGATGTGGGCGGCATCGATCCCAAGCCCATCCAGCACTGCCAGAATATCGTCCCGGGCATGATCCTGGCTGTACATGTCGCCGTCGGTTGGCACGTCCGACGTTGGATAACCCCGGGCATTGAAGGCGATGCAGCGATAGGTTCTCGAAAAATGCCGCACCTGCGGCTCCCAGCTGCGGGCGTCGCCGGCAAACTCATGCACGAATATCACCGGTGTTCCGGAGCCTACTTCTTCGTAGGCGAGATTTACGCCGTCCTTGGTTGTCACTGTTGGCATGGTTTCGTTCTCCGTCAAGAATACCCGCTTTCGATTTACTCCTTTACAACCGTTGTTTCCAGTCGTTACCGTCACCTTAGAGCTCGTTTCCAAGGGCCCAAGCGACATCGATGCCGTCAACAAATCCA
>Ga0114993_10001730_pt1 | contig 24873 bp, 23 predicted proteins | sample ArcticOcean_MG_C_FD_87042 | JGI IMG/M metagenome (GOLD analysis project Ga0114993, IMG submission 87042) | Marine microbial communities from western Arctic Ocean - ArcticOcean_MG_CB2_150 | ecosystem: Environmental > Aquatic > Marine > Oceanic | place: Arctic Ocean: Canada Basin | collected...
ATTTACAACAAGTTTTTGTCGATCATGATTTCCGCCCGGATTTTCAAGTTTTCCACCCATTCTTGAAACATTTGGATGCTTTTTTCCCGTTTGAGCTGTTGGGTTATTTTTTGGACTTTTTCTTTGTCGGGTTCTCCCGCCGCTTCTTTTTCCACTAGTTTAAACAGGTAGAAACGGTTTCTCACCTTCGCGGAGGATATGTCTCCCACATTCATCGCGAAAGTTTTTTCCTTAATTTCTCTGATATTTCCAATCCCCGGAATGGAGTCCGCCCTGCTAAAGGATGGAGTATGCCGGACACCCAAATCCAGTCCCTGAATGGCTTTTTCCAAGTCCTTTTCCTGCGAAAGTTTTTGCTCCAGTTCCTTGAATTTTGACGAGGTGTACTCCTGATTGACCTGTTCGGTCAGTGCCGGCCCAACAATTTTTCTGACTTCTTCCAATTCTGGAATATAGGCTTGTTTATTGCCAGTGACCTTTAAAATGAAAGACCCTTCCAAGGTATGTATCGGCTGGCTGACCTTGTTTTCCTCCAGGCTGAAAGCCGTGTTGAAGAATTGAGGTTGGTCACCGATTTCCGGGAGATTGTGGTTTTCCCTGGAGAAGAAACCGGTGACAATTGTCTGAGCCTGATTATTTTCAGCGGCTGATTTCAGGTTACTGCCCTTTTCTGTTTCCTGAAAAATGTGTTTTGCGGTTCTTCTGACCTTTTGCCGAGCCTTGATTTCTTTCAGGGATTGGATGACTTCTTCCCGGACCGCTTCCAGCGGTTTGATACGCTCTTCTTCCCGGCCCTCCAATCTGATTATGTGGTAGCCAAAGGGAGTTAAAACAGGTTCGCTTATTCCATCGATTTCCAACTTGTTGAGAGCGGTTTCAAAGGCAGATACCATGGTCCCTTTGGGAAACTCTCCCAGACTTCCTCCTTTAGGCCCTGATCCTGGGTCATCGGAATGTTTTTTCGCAATTTCTCCGAAGTCGGCACCTGCTTTAATTTTTTCCCGCAACTCTGTGGCCAGGGCTTTCGCTTTATCTTCAGCCTGTTTCTGTTTTTCTTCAGGAGAAGCTTTTCCCTCAATTTCTGATGATTTTATATTGACGAGTACGTGGCTTGCGCGGTACTTTTTCTCAACGCGAAAATCAGCGATCTTGGTCTGGTAATAGTCCTCAATGTCTTCATCTCGGGGTTCAATTTGCGCAAGATAGGTCTTGGGCTCTAATTTCACATATTCAACTCGGATTTGCGGCGGTATCTCAAATTGTTTTTTGTTGGCTTGAAAAAAATCATTGAGTTCCTGATCGGTAAAACTTTTTTCGACCTGGAAGTGATCGCTGTTAAACCGCACGTAGTCCAGTTTGGCTTTCTCCTCTTCATTGACGAAGGCTTCACGGATTTCACTTTGTGAAACTTTAGAACTGGTTCGAAACAGTTTTTCCAACTTGTCTAAAATCAGGGCCTGGCGCTGGTTGTCTTCAAAATCGCGGTGAGAGATCCGTTGAGACTGGAGGTAACCGTCATAGGACCTTTTACTGAACTTTCTATCACTTTGGAATACTGGCAAACTTCTGATATGGGAAATCAGTTCTGCATCGCTGACTCTCAAGTTTTGTTTCTCGGCTTCCAGCAGCAATAATTTTTTCTGGATCAAAGCTTCAAGGGCCTGGGTTTTTAAGCCGAGTTTCTTGATCATTTCGGTAGTAAACTGACTCTTGAATTGTTGCCGGTAAAAATCCACCAGATTATTGAAAGTGCGGTCATATTCCTGCTGATAAATTTTTTCCCCTTCAACGGTTGCTATAGCCCCACCTCCGGAACCGGAAGCACCGCCCATTCCCCATGAATAGAAGACGGTTCCGACAAAAGCTATTATGATTAGCCACAGGATGGATTTAATCATCCAAGAATCAGCATGTTCTCGAATTATGCTCAGCATTAGGTATCTCTCTCTGTTCCGGTTAAAGAAGGCATCTATACTATAAAACGCGCAAGCGAATCGCAAGCCATTATTAATAAACGGCCAGCGAAGCTCCTAGAGAACCAGCTGTTTTTTCGAGGCACCATGCGGTTGTGCCCTGGACGTGCTGGCGATTACATGCCGGGATTTGTCTTGCATTTTAAAGGTCCACTTGTTATAAGGAATGTTGTGGAAAAACAAATAGTTACGTAATTTTTTTAAATCCGTAAGAGAGGGCTAGGTGTTTAATTTTTTCTGGAATTTGTTCTCCAACGATTTAGCAATTGATTTGGGGACGGCGAATACCCTGGTACACGTGAATGGTCAGGGAATTGTTTTACGCGAACCCTCGGTGGTGGCGATAAATACCATTACCAAAGAGGTGATGGCCGTCGGTGAAGAAGCCAAGCAAATGCTGGGCCGCGCGCCCGGTAGCATCACTGCAATTCGTCCTATGAAGGATGGGGTGATCGCCCATTTTGAAGTTACGGAAAAGATGATCAGTACTTTTATCCGCAGGGTTCATAATAATCGCAAAACATTGGTGCGCCCAAGGGTTGTCATTGCTGTTCCTTCCGGAATTACCCAGGTAGAAAAACGGGCGGTAAGGGATTCTGCGGAATCGGCTGGTGCGCGAGAGGTGTTCCTGATTGAGGAGCCGATGGCGGCTGCTATTGGAGTGGATCTCCCTGTACAGGAACCTACCGGAAACATGATCATCGATATCGGCGGTGGGACTACAGAGGTAGCGATTATTTCCATGTCCGGAATTGTATTTAGCAAGTCAGTCCGTATTGCCGGGGATGAAATGGATGAGGCCATCGTTAACTATGTCAAAAAGAAATATAATCTTCTGATCGGTGAGCGCACTGCCGAAGAAGTGAAAATTCAAATTGGTTCTGCCTATCCCTTGAAAAAAAGAATGACCATGGAAGTCAAGGGTAGGGATCTTGTTGCAGGAATTCCAAAAACTCTGCTTATCTCGGATGAAGAAGTCCGGGAAGCCCTAACCGAAACTTTCAGTACTATTGTCGAAGCGGTAAAGATTGCTTTAGAACGCACACCTCCCGAACTTGCGGCGGATATTGTGGACAAAGGGGTGGTGCTGTCCGGCGGCGGTTCGCTGATTAAAGAGTTGGATACTCTGTTGAAGGAAGCAATCGGATTGCCTATAACCCTTGCTGTCGATCCTCTTTCTGCAGTTGCTTTGGGTGCGGGAAAAGTATTGGGTGATACTAAACTGCTGAAAAAAATTGTTCTCTAACGGTGCCCAAAAAGGGATTTAAAAACAAAAAAAATATTATTTTGGTTTCCACCATTCTGCTGTTTTCCCTGGCTTTGATGACATTGAACGACAAACAGGGAAAAGGCACCCGTTTTCTGGATTCCGTGGTGGGAGTCATTCTTTCCCCCTTCCAGAATTTTTTTACCCAAACCATCCAGTCTGTCTCCGATGGCATAGATCATTATTTTTTCCTTGTTGAGGTAGCCAGGGAAAATGATCAGCTAAAGCTTGAAGTGCAGCGGCTCATAAGCGAAAAAAACAAACTCGTTGAGCGTCTCGCCAGCCAAAAGCGCCTCGCCAAACTCATGGCTTATGAAGACGATTGGGAGAAGAAGGCCGTGGTGGCCTCAGTCATTGGCAGGGATGCCACCCAATGGTCAAAAGTGGTAGTTATTAATAAGGGAACGCAGAACGGAATACGGAATCACCTTGCCGTGGTCACCGATGCCGGAGTGATCGGGCAGGTAATTCATGCTGGCCCCAACACCTCCAAAGTTCTTTTGATTGTTGATGGTCGTAGCGCGGTGGATGCCTTGTTCCAGGAAAGCCGTATATCGGGAGTTGTTGTGGGGGCGGGTGAAGATGAGTGTAAACTGAAATTTGTTCCCAACACAGCGGATGTCAAGGTGGGAGACCATGTACTTTCCTCGGGGTTGGGTGGAATTTTCCCAAAAGGTTTGATCATTGGAAAAGTCTCACAGGTTTCCAGGAAGAAACAAGGCCTGTTTCAGGATATTACTTTAGTTCCCAGTTCAGATTTATCGCGTCTGGAAGAGGTTCTAGTTCTTCTGTCTTAGGTTTGTTTATGTATTATTTTGCGCAGGCACTCATTGTAGTTTTTTTGCTTTCCGCCCAGACCACTTGGCTGGAACTTTTTTCCTTTGGTGGTGTTACCCCGGATCTGGCTCTGATTTGGGTGGTGTATTGCGCCGTCCGATATTCCCGGGAAGGCGGGATCGGAGCCGGGGTTGCCATAGGACTTATCCAGGACAGCCTTTCAGGAGGATTGATGGGAGTGAACACGCTCTCGAAAAGCCTGATTGGTTATTTTTTTTCCACCCTTAAGGATAAGTTTTTTGTTGAAGGCATGGTTCCCATAGGAATATTCCTTGTTCTTTCCTCGATTTTTGATGGTCTTGTATTTTATTTCTCCATGGGAACTCTCCTGAAAGGGGAAGTTGCTTCCAGCTTTTTGTATCAGTCGTTACCTGTTTACAGTGTTTATAATGCATTGATAGGTCCCTTTATGTTTATGGTGCTGGATAAAATTAACGGCTGGATAAAATTGAATAAACGTAATCCTTATACGGGGATAATTGAATGATCTTGTTTCGTTCTGGCACGGAAACCAGTGACGCGATTAAAAAGAAGATACGGATTTTCGCTATCCTTGTTGTGGTTTCTTTCCTATGCTTGTGGATGCGTATCTGGTATCTGCAGATTTTAAAGTGGCAATACCTGACAGGACTCTCAGAGAATAACCGGGTTCGAATGGTGACACTGCCTGCAAGCCGGGGAATGATCAAGGATCGGAATGGTGAAACTTTAGTCAGCATTCGGCCCGCTTTCAATTTGTATTTAACTCCTGAAGATGCCCGGAATCTGGATTCTTCTCTGGAAAAACTTGCCCAAAGAATTTCTTTGGATCAGGAAAAATTGAAAAAGAAAATAGCCCAGACTAAATCTTTCAAGGAAGTTTTAATAAAGGGGGACATTCCTCGGGAAGAAGTGGCTTTTGTAGAAGAGAATAATATGAGTCTCCCCGGAATACGCATCAGGGCCGAGCCTTTAAGGAATTATGTGTTCAATAATTTAGCATCACACACGCTGGGCTATCTAGGTGAGATCTCCAAGGCAAGCTTGGAACGCCTTAAAGACCCAGCTTATAGGCAAGGGGACTTTGTTGGCAAAAATGGCCTGGAAAATATTTATGAATCTCTTTTGCGTGGCAAGAAAGGCTACAAGGAAGTCGAGGTGGATGTTTCCGGCAGGGAGCTTAAAACATTACGAAAACTATCTCCAGAAAGCGGGAACAATCTGATTCTTACCCTGGATGTAAAGATACAAGAGGAGTTGGAAAAATTAATGACCGAAACTGCGGAACAGAATATGAATGGTTCTGTAGTGGTAATGAAGGTGCAGACGGGGGAGATCATTGCTATCACCAGTAAACCCTCATTTGATCCCAATAAGTTTGCGGCGGGAATTTCCACAAGAAACTGGAGGGATCTGTTGACTGACGAGTGGCACCCACTACAAAACAGGTCTATTCATGGTCAATATCCGCCCGGCTCTACCTACAAAATCGTGACAGCAATCGCAGGCCTTGGAGAAGGAGTGATTAAACCGGATACATCCATTTTTTGTCCCGGGCATTTCAAGTTGGGCCGAGGGCGGTATCGGTGCTGGAAAAAATCCGGGCACGGTTTCATGAATTTGCATGATGCGCTGGTGCAGTCCTGCGATGTTTATTTTTATACTATTGGACATCGGTTGGGCATTGATACGATTGCGAAATACGCAAAACGTTTTGGGCTGGGCAGGTCCACCCGCCTGGGTTTGAGCCGGGAGAAAAAGGGGTTGGTTCCAACCACTCAGTGGAAATTGTTGAACAAGAAAGAGCCCTGGCAGTTGGGTGAAACTATTTCTGCATCCATTGGCCAAGGTTTTAACCTGGTGACCCCAATACAGCAGGTAATTATGATGGCCGCCGTGGCTAATAGAGGCATACTGCTCAAGCCCTATCTGGTAAAACGCATTGAAGGACCCGAGGGGCAACTTCGGCAGGAATTTTTCCCGGAAATAATCGGTCAAATTGGGGTAGACCCCGATCATTTGGAACAGGTTAGAATGGCCCTACGCGATGTGGTGAACGGCGCGCGGGGAACAGGGAAAAAATCCCGCTTGAAAAATATTATTGTTTCGGGAAAAACCGGAACCGCCCAGGTTGTGCGGATGAAATCCGATGAAGAACTGGAGAAGGGTGAGGCCATACCCGTCAAGTACCGGGATCACGCCTGGTTCGTGGCTTTTGCGCCCTATGAAAAACCTGTGCTCGCTGTGGCTATTATCGTTGAGCATGGCGGACATGGTGGGGCTACTGCGGGACCCATAGCCGGAAAAATTTTCAAGAAATACTTTAAGCTTTATCCGCCCCCGTCTTCTGCTCAACCGTTATAATTATTGAGAGACTGCACCCATTAGTTTGTATTCAGGGAACGTGTTTTTTTTCTTGAATATCGGCTTAAGTTTGAGTAGTTTATTTGCTTGCCAATATAAATAAATTGTAGTGGTTCTAATTCTGATTTTTTATGTTTCATTAGGAATTATTGAATTCAATGGCCATCAAATCCAGTGAGATCCCATTTGTAATGGGGCAGAAAGTGACCGCTAACATTCGCGGTGAGAACTTTGCCGTTTGTGTCAGGGGGTGGATGAAGGGGCAATATGTGATCACCGATTTGCCCAAGGTGAGGGGGGGGAAGCTACCGGGTTGCTCCTCAAACCGGAGTGCAAATCAATTTCATCAAAGATGGCTTGTTTGTCAACTTCAAGTCTTCGACCAGCGTAGCCTTGGCTCAGCCCAATGGGATTTTGATCATTGAATATCCCCGTACATTTGATCTCCATAATTTGCGAAAATTTGAACGGTTTAAAACCAATATTCCCGTTACGTTTTTCTGTGAAGAAGGTGATAAGAAGTTTGAGGATTTAGGGATTCTTCGCGACCTCAGTTCCGGCGGGGCCTTGATCAGTCATACCAAGGAGGCCACTAAACAAAAACCTTTATATCTCTCTCTGGAGCTTCCTACAGGCGGGAGCATCAAACTACAAAAGGCAGAGGTGCAAAATTTAAGGAAAAACCCAAAAAGTGAATCCTCTCCCTATGTGACAGGAGTTAAATGGAAAGATCTTCTTCCTGAGACCCAAGAGGGGATATCCAGATTTGTCACCCAAAGGTCAAAGGAACGCAGGGAAAACCACCGATAATATTTTAGGGACCCTGCAATAATTGGAAACTTTATGAACTGCCTTTTATAGAATAATTTCCAGATCCTTTTCCCGCAGTCGTTTGATGCGGTCCCTGAGTTCGGCGGCTTTTTCAAATTCCAAATCTTTGGCGACAGAGAGCATTTTCTTCTCCAGTTCCACAATCAATTGCGGAATCGTTTTACCCGATTCATAGGCATCCTCTTCTTCCATTACCCCAAAAGCGGATTCGGGGGGTTCTGAATATTGCATAGAATCTTCAATGGCTTTTTGAATGGAACGAGGGGTTATCTGGTTTTCTCGGTTGTAGGCAAGCTGGATTTCCCTTCTGCGGGCCATTTCATCGATGGCGGCCTTCATGGATCGGGTTATCGTATCGGCATAAAAGATAACTTTTCCTGAAATGTTCCTTGCGGCCCTTCCTGATGTCTGAATCAGGGACGTGGTGGACCGCAGGAAACCTTCTTTATCCGCATCGAGAATAGCCACCAAAGAAACCTCTGGAATATCAAGCCCCTCCCGCAGTAGATTTATACCTATTAAAGCGTCGAATTCGCCTAGCCGGAGTTCGCGGATGATCTGGGTTCGCTCCAGAGTTACGATGTCGGAATGAAGGTATTTGACCTTCAGCCCCAGTTCGGAAAAATGCTCCGACAGGTCTTCAGAAAACCTTTTAGTCAGCGTTGTGATCAAACAGCGCTGATTTTTTTCTGCCCGGGAACGGATTTGGTTGTATAAATCGTCCACCTGATTGGTCACGGGTTTAATCTCAATCTCCGGGTCCACCAATCCTGTTGGTCTCGTGATCAGTTCCACCACATGGTTTGCAGATTTTTCCAATTCATACGAACCAGGGGTGGCGGAAGTGTAAATGACCTTATGGGTATGCTGTTCAAATTCCTCAAACCTCAGAGGACGGTTATCAAATGCCGAGGTCAGGCGAAAACCGTATCGGATCAGGGTCTCTTTGCGAGACCGGTCGCCTTTGTACATACCCTGTAATTGCGGCAGGGTAACGTGACTCTCATCAATAATAAAAAGCGAATCTTTGGGGAAATAATCCAGCAAAGTTGGCGGCGGCTCGCCTGGAGTCCGGGCCATGAGATGGCGCGAATAGTTTTCAATGCCCTGGCAGTAACCGACCTCCTTGATCATCTCTAGGTCAAACAAGGTTCTCTGGTCAATTCTCTGTGCTTCGATAAGGAGATTCTGACTTTCAAAATAGGCAACCCGTTCAATCAGTTCTTTCCTGATATTTTCCATGGCCCTTTCCAGAGGTCCCTTCGGCATGACATAGTGGCTGGCAGGATAAATGGCGATGCGGTCCAGTTCCCGAATCGGTTGGCGGGTGAGAGGATCAAAAGCGGAAATTCTGTCTATCTGGTCGCCGAAGAATTCGATCCGAATGGCTTCATTTCTTTCATAAACAGGCAGAATTTCCAGAACATCTCCCCGGACCCGGAAAGTGCCGCGTTGAAAATCTACATCGTTTCTTTTATATTGAATTTCCACCAGTTTCTGTAGAGCTTGATCCCTTTCCAGGGTTATGCCCCTTTCCAAGAAAAGGAGCATGCCGTGGTAAGCCTCTGGTGAGCCCAAGCCATAAATGCAGGAGACACTGGCGACAATAATGACATCCCGACGTTCGAACAGGGCATGGGTGGCCGAGTGCCGCATTTTATCGATCTCATCGTTGATGGAGGCGTCTTTTTCAATATAGGTATCGGTTTGGGCCAGATAGGCCTCGGGCTGGTAATAATCGTAATAGCTGACAAAATATCCCACCGCGTTATCCGGGAAAAACGTTTTAAACTCATTGTAAAGCTGGGCTGCAAGAGTTTTATTATGAGCGAGCACCAGGGTCGGTTTTTGCACCTGTTCTATGACGTTGGCAATAGTATAAGTTTTTCCGGATCCCGTCACCCCAAGCAGGGTCTGGGTGCTTGGGCTGGAAGCTAGGCCCTGGACTAGTTTGTCTATAGCCTGGGGCTGGTCTCCCGCAGGTTCATAGTCGGCATGAAGTTTAAAAGGTTGCATGATCGTTTCAATACCAAAGGGTTTATGTTAAATTGTGTAACTCGTGATTCCAAAGGTGGATTCTGCTGACCGATGCATTCTTCCTTATTTTAACTCAATTAATTTTTCGTTGCTCGTTTGAGCAGGTACGTTTTAGTTTTGAAAATTCCGGACAGAAGATGTTGTTCAGGAAAGGATATTGTGGAAAAAGAAGACGGTATTGTTAAAACCGTTTATCTCGGTGGCACGGAAGTGACCTTGATGGGAACGGCCCATGTTTCTCAGTTGAGCGTGGAAATGGTCGAGGAATATATTCAGAGCGGGGACTACGACTGTGTCGCCGTAGAATTATGTGATCCACGCCTGGAAAACCTCACCAACCGGGCCTGGTGGAAAAATCTCGATATTTATCAGGTATTCCGCAAGAAAAAAGCCGGGCTCCTGCTGATCAACCTTGCTTTGACTGCCTATCAAAAGCGTTTGGCTGATCGGATTGGCGTTGAGGCAGGTCAGGAAATGATTCGAGCCGTTGAGTTGGCGCGTGAAAAAAATATCCGACTGGAAGTCATTGACCGGGATATATCGACCACCCTTCACCGGTTGGTTACAGAGGTGTCGCTCTGGCAAAAGTTTAAAATTGTCGGGGGGCTGATAGCGGGAGTGTTTGTCGGGGAAGAGATCAGTGAAGAACAGATTGAAGACCTTAAACGAGGAGATATGTTGCATTCTGTGGTGAGCGAGTTTGGCGAGGAGTTGCCGGCGATCAAGAGAGTTCTGATAGATGAGCGGGATGAGTATATGGTGGGGCGTTTGGCGCAAATAGCGCAGGCACCGGAAGCCCCCAAAAAAATCCTGGCATTGGTTGGTGCCGGACATTTGATGGGCATGCTCCTGGCCGTGGAGTCCCCCCCCGATGCGGACCATCTGGAAAAGCTGAATAAAAAACCGCCTCCAAGCCGGGTCGGCTATTTTATAGGTTGGGGCATCTGCGTATTTATACTAGCGATGTTTGTGGTCGGTTTCCGTCAGTCTCCTGAATTGGGAGAACAATTGGTGTTGACTTGGGTTTTATTCAACGGGGGTTTCTGCGCGTTGGGAACCTTGATCGCTTTGGGGCATCCTGTCTCAATCATAGCCAGTTTTTTCGCCGCCCCTTTGACATCACTGAATCCCACTATCGGAGCAGGAATGGTTGTGGGTTTGGTGGAATCGTATATGCGTAAACCCAAAGTGAGTGATTTCGAAACCCTGCGCGAAGATATTGCCATCTATTCCATGTGGTGGAAAAACCGTGTTGCCCGGCTGTTTCTGGTTTTCTTTTTATCCAGTTTCGGTTCCATGATTGGCACCTATACTGCTGGCGCTTCTATTGTTAATCAGATTTTTGGTTGAATAATGGATGAACGGACTCCAAAAATTGTGGTCACCCCTCCAGCTTTTTGCAAATCACAATTGCTGAAAACCGAATTGGTGGGTCACTTCCCCAATGCTGTCTTCAACGAAAAAGACAGATACCTTTCAGGTCCCGAACTGATCGATTTTCTGGCGGATGCGGATGCCGCTTTAATCGGTAGAGATTCCATCACTGCGGAGTTGATCCATTCCTTGCCTAAATTGAGAATGCTTGCAAAGTATGGAGTCGGGCTGGACAACCTGGACCAGGAGGCGTTGGACCGTGCCGGGATTGAGCTCAGAGTGACCCTTGGCACCAACAGGAGGTCTGTGGCCGAACTGGCATTGGGGTTTATGATAGGACTCTGCCATAATATGGCTTCCGGATCGGAAGAATTAAAAAGAGGGGTTTGGCGCCGCGAAGGGGGGCAGGAACTCACCGGGAAATCCATAGGGATCATTGGTTGCGGTCAGGTGGGCCAGGAACTGGTCCGGCTGTTACAGCCGTTTCAATGCAGGATCCAGGTGCGGGATATTGCAGATCGTAGCAGGTTTTGCCGCGAATTCGGCGCTGTGGAAACGGGGTTTGATGAAATCATTGAAGAGGCGGATATTTTGTCCCTGCATGTGCCGTTGACCGAGGATACTGAAAACCTTATTGATAAATCGGTGCTGGCAAAAATGAAACCATCGGCATTTCTGGTTAATACCAGTAGAGGCCGGGTTGTTCATCAGGGTGACCTCCATCAGGCTTTGCTTTCGGAGCAAATTGGGGGTGCGGGATTGGATGTGTTTTGGGAAGAGCCCCCAACAGAATCCGAATTTCTCCAACTTCCCAATTTGATGGTGACTCCGCATATTGGTGGAAACACGCGGGCAGCGGTTTTAGCTATGGGTAGAGCGGCTATTCAGAATCTTATAGATTATTTTTCTCACTCAAAATAATGGACGAAAAAGATTATAAATGTGAAGATTGGCAACGTCATTATGAAGAAAATGATCTGGGCTGGGACCTGGGTCAGGTGGCTCCGCCCTTTGTTAAACTGTGGCAGGAGGAGAAACTGCCTCTGGGAAAAGTACTGGTTCCGGGATGTGGAAGAGGGCACGAGGTAGTATTTATGGCAGAAAATGGATTTGATGTCACGGCAATCGATTTTTCTTCAGGAGCCGTCACATATTTAAAAAATGCCCTGAAAAAGCGAAACCTTGAAGGTCGGATTTTACATCAGGATTTTTTCAGCCTTGATGAGTCCCACGAGGGTGTTTATGATCTGGTGCTTGAGCAGACGTTTTTTTGCGCCATCTCTCCTAAGCAAAGACGGGATTACGTACTGAATGTTTCGCGAATATTGAAGCCGGGTGGGATACTGGTGGGGTTGTTTTATCACACAGATGAGCAGGGAGGGCCTCCCTACAACACCACCCGTGAAGATATTGAAATGCATTTTTCAAAAAAATTTGAAATTCAGGAACTCGATAAAACATTCCTGTCTGCTGAGCAGAGAAAAGACAAAGAATGGTTGGGTATTCTTAAAAAACCAGAGAACCTTAGCCGGTAGAAAAGGCAAATCCCCCAACCCCAGTTATACCCTCTTCATTAGCCTTCATGCCCCGCATGGGGTACTTCGTAGAAGGGGGAGCTTTAATGGACCCCTCTTTTTAAAGAGGGGCTGGGGTGATTTCGGACCTTTCATATAATGTGCTGGCTAGTTATTTGCGGGGTTGTCGCTTAAAAATTTAATAAAACTATGAAGACCATAAAAAAAGTTCATACAGGAATATTCCGCGATGGTGGGGCAGGAGCCTTTGCCAAACGGAGATTTCGCGCAAGAAGAAAAAAATTGATGGCGAAAGAAAGCCGTCTCATGGCGATTGCCGGAGTGCCTTATGGTCCGGGAGGAAAAACAACATGGGCCTATGCTTATTGCCCCACCTATCAGGAACCCGCCATAATGTATTTAACGGGCATTAACCAGAATAACGTCATTCTGTTGCTAGACCCGGACTCGAAAGGTTCTGATGAAATTTTGTTTGTGGATAGTAGAGATCGAAAAATGGAGTTTTGGGAAGGCGTTCGTTTTGGGGTTGGGGACGAGCAAAGCTTAAAGGCCGTGCGGTCGGTTACGGGAATCCAGGATGTCCGCGATATCCGGGAATTCAAGGACGTCCTGAAAGAGCGGTTTTTGCAACAAAATAAAAAAGCGCTGGCAACGCTTTGGCTGGAAGGCACCCGGAAAGGCAAAACTTGCGCTATCACGACGGATCATAATTACGACTTCAAAAAGAAACTTGAGGGCTGGTTGCGCTCCTGGAAGGTTTCAAAACCGGTCTTGCAAAATATCATGAAGAACCATTTTGAACTACGTCTGCCGCTGGATAAATATGATGTGGCCAATGCCTTAAAAGCCCAGGAAATAACCGGAAGTGGATTCAAGGTTTTGCTGAAAAATTTCAGAAACTTTAAAAACGAGTGCCAGGTACAGGGGTTTCTGGAAGGCCAAATGCTAATGCACACCCCTTTTGGCCTTAGTTATCCTTCCATTGTGGCATCGGGAAGCAACGCGAACATTCTCCATTACACAAAGAACGATGACGATTTCTCTAAAAACGAAATGATGTTGATCGACTTTGGAATTCGCTGGATGACCATGCACGCTGACATCACCCGGACTTTTCCCGTGTCCGGGCGGTTCAATCCCATGCAGAAAATACTCTATGAAATTGTCCTGAAAGCTCAAGTTGCGGTGGAGAAAAAGGCGCGGGCCGGAGTGATGATCGATGAGTTAAATAAAGTATGCTGGGATAAGATCAGTCAGGGCCTCGAACATGACTTCACGGCGCTAGGAGGAAAATTTAAACTGCAATATAAGGGGAGGCCGCACGGGGTGAGCCACTTGATGGGCGAACAGGAACATGACGGCGACCCCTTTCGCAATTACTCCCAGCAACCCATGAAGTCGGGTTGGATGATCAGCAATGAACCGGGGTTGTATGGGGAGTTTCGTCTTAGCCTGAACGGAAAAACCTATGATGAAAAGATCGGTATTCGCATCGAAGATAATCTTGTCATGACATCAGGTGGATGCATGAACCTTTCCAGTAAGATTCCCAAAACCGTAAAACAGATCGAAAAGTTAATGACCAGCAGGAAAGAGAGCTAACCCGCATATTGCATGAGTGTTTTCAAGTGAGGAAGGAAAGCCTTGTCAAACCACCCTCACCTCAATCCTCTCCTTATTCATTTACTCCGCAATATGTGGGTTAAATTTCTTTTAATGCGGAAAGCACTTCCTCGATATGAGTTTTTACTTTAACTTTGGGGAATATTTTTCGGATCGTACCTGTCTTGTCAATGATAAAGGTGGTTCGAACAATCCCCATATAGGTTTTGCCGTAGAGTTTCTTTTCCTGCCAGATCCCATACTTCAGCACCACTTTTTTATCGGTATCGGCAATGAGAGTGAAAGGGAGGTCATATTTTTCTACGAACTTCTGGTGCCTTTCCGCTGAATCAATGCTCACGCCGAGGATGACGGTGTTTTTAAACTTTTTGTGCTGGTCGCGGAAGTCGCAGGCCTGCGTAGTGCACCCAGGAGTCATGTCTTTAGGATAAAAATAAAGCACGATGTTCTTTTTACCTTTAAAAGAACTGAGCTTGACTTTTTTCCCGTCCTGGTTCATAGCCGTAAAGTCCGGCGCTTTATTTCCTTCTTTCAATTCTGCCATAGTCAGCTAGGTAGTTGAGCCAGTAGCGCTTCAATTTTTTTATTTAAACCCTGCAGCTTTTCCAAAACTTTCTCTTTGCCTTGTCGATCTGCATCTCTGTTGAAAACCATCCTCGCATCCCCCATCAGATTTAATATTAAGTTATAAAGCTTTGAGGTAGGTGTTTTCCCCTCTTCGCAAAGGGTTTCAAAGGAAACAACCAGGCGTTGAAGTTTTCCGTCAATTTGAAGCCCTAATACTGAGTTGTCTCTCAGGATGGAAGATTTTTCGAGATACCCCCAAATTCCGCCTTTATCCTGAATGACCCCCTGACTGTTTTGTAAATCTTTCAATCCTTCTTTACATATATCAGCGGCATAAGTTTTTGGAGTTTGGATTAAGAATAAGCCTAACGTGAGGGAAATTATAAGAACTGAAAATTTTCTCCGATCCTTGAATGCATATTGAGCTGTAATCATCTGTAGGCTCCCCGTAGCTTGGTTTTAGTAGATTATTGGATTAAAGTTCTAAAAGATTCCAGGCCCCTTAATTTCTCAAATGCAGGGTCTGAAGTGATTATTTTTTTCACGCCGGGACTTAGCTTCAAAACGATTTCAAGATTTTTGAACCCATCCCCAAGGTCCCCGTTCATCACGTAAGACCGGGCCAGTAGTAACCGGTGGGCGATGATGTGCTCGTGGTTGGGGTGAATGACAAATAACCTTTCCAGAATAGAAATGGCGCGGCTGTATTTTTCTTTTTTGTAATTGGCGGTAGCGGTATTAAGCAGAGCGGTGAGGTTGGTGGGGTCCATTCTCAAAACCATGGAATAGATTCCCATTGCCCGCTGATACATCCCAAAATGCGCAAAAATCTCCCCTTTTCTGTTCAATGCTTTGCTAGGATTGATGAACAAAACATTTGGGTTCAGGGGTTGCCGTTCAGTCGATTCGATTTTTTCAGGAAATTCATCGAGAGAGGCCTTGGCAATTCCATTGGGATCGCCCAGTTTCTTAGCTTTTTCATAGATCTCCCTGGCTTTGTTCATATGGCCGCGAAGAACCTCTATGTCTCCCCATTCCTGATATCCCCGGCTCTTGAGTTTTTCATCGTCCTTTGCTAGCTCAATAAACTGCTCAACGGATTTTTCCGTCATATCCAACCGTAAAAACATACTATGAATCCCGACAAGAATCTCATGGACTTTCAGATCATCAGGGCTCAGGCGGGCAGCTGTCTCCACCTCAATGATGGATAAGCCGAATTGTTTAGATCGGTAAAGGGATTGGGATCGGCTTAAATGATACTTTCCTGGGACAACTTTCGAGGGTAATTTATCTGTGGCATTTTTATAGATATATTCCCTAAGTAGTTTGGCCGATTTTGCCTTGGGTTGGTCTCGATGGTTGTCCATGATGTGGTTGATATATACTTCCGCCTGTTCCTTGTTATTCCGGGTGGCGTAAAGGTAAGCGAGTTGGTAAGCCGCGTCAACATTGTTCTTGTTGAGTGAAAAGGCTTGTTTGAAAGATTTTTCCGCCGCATCATTCTGGTTCAGATAGTTAAAAACCATTCCCTGTTCATAAGGGTATTTGGAATTTTGCGGGTCCAACCTGATGCTTTCCGCCAACTCCTTGTTGGCTTTTTTTGCTTTGCCTCTGGCCATCAAGGTCAAGGCAAATTCATAATGCGCTAGGGGGTCATTCCGATGTTGTTCTGCGGCGATGATGCAGGCTTTTTCCGAGATCAACCCGTTGCCAAGTTTCCGGTGGATCTGGCAGAAAGCAAAATGGAGGGCAGGGTGCTGGCGCTCCTTTTTAAATCCGATCAGCAGGACATCCAAGGCCTTCTTAGGGTTATCTTTTTCATTTAAAATGAGCGCTTTTAGAATTTCCGGGGTAGCTTCTTTAGGCTGATTGGAAATTTTCCCATCAAGAATTGAAATGGCTTCGTCAAATTGTTTTTGTGAAACCAAATCCCGAACCTTTTGGTAGTCCGGGTCATTTCTTTCATCAGAGAGGGAAAGATCCCAGTGTGCGATATCCTGCGAAGGGTAGGTTGCGCTTGCGGGACCTGATAAAACGGTTGCGATGCATAAAATGGTTAATAAAACCAAGTTTTTAATAGAAGTCATTTTTTTTGTTCCCGCCTAAAGAAAATTGCTGTATCAGTTTATGTTGATTCGCACTGCTCGAGTGGCTTTTCGGGACCGGGATTTCTTGTTGCTGTTGAATACCGCACCGGTATTGAAAACCACCCCAAATGCGTTGTAGTTCCCGTTTACCTCGCTAGACCATAGAGAGCCGGTCCCGTTTTTCTCAAATATTGGGTCCGTGTGAATTTTCATTTCACTTCCTACCTGTGAGCTGTTTATTTTTTCGGCTTCGTAAAGGGTCTTCAATTCTTCTCGGGTAGGCAATTGCCAATCGCTGTGTTTAGCGAACCTCTCATCATTGAGTTGCCGGACATACTCATGAACCTCATGCCAGTTGAGCCAGTGGCCGGAATGAAGATAGGAATCTTTTTTCATCCACATCAGTCCGGTCTTGGTATCGGTGATCGTCCCATCATCATTATCCAGATAGCGTTTGTCAGCGGATTCAACAGGAATCGCATAAACGCTCGAACTCAGAATTCCCAGTAAAAGAAATAGTGCTATTAAGAAAGCGGATATCAAATCTTCGCTTTTGGATGGATATAAGATTGATTTTGCCATCACCCCATTTTTTTCTTAAGTAATTTGTTAACCATGGCCGGATTGGCTTTCCCTTTGCTTGCTTTCATGACTTGGCCTACCAGAAAACCGAGGACTTTCTCTTTGCCTCCCTTAAACTCTTCAATCTGGCTGGGATTAGCCTGGAGCACTTCAGCCACTATTTTTTCTATGGCAGAACTATCGGTGATTTGTTTTAGCCCCTTTTCTTCAACGATACTGCCTGCAGATTTTTGCGTTTGATACATTTCCTCAAAGATTCCTTTGGCGATATTACCGCTTATCGTTCCCGATTCGATCAGTTTAAGCAGATCTACCAGTGCAGGGGGCGAAACCGGGCAATCTACGATATTCCTGCCATCCTTTTTCAATTCCCGCAAGAGGTCCCCCATCATCCAGTTGCTGATGGTTTTAGGTTGGGGGAACAGGGCTGTGCATTGCTCGAAGTAATCCGCGAGAGGTTTCGAGGAAGTCAAAACCCCTGCGTCATATTCGGGGATTTTGTAACTTTTGACGAAACGCTCGCGTTTCTGTTCGGGAAGTTCGGGAATTGTTTTACGTAGTTCTTCCACCCATGCCTCATCGATCATTATGGGAACCAGATCTGGGTCGGGAAAATAACGGTAATCATGCGCTTCCTCTTTGCTTCGCATGGGGAACGTTTCGTTCCGGTCCGCATCATAAAGCCGGGTTTCCTGTTTTACGGTGTCACCCTGATCCAAAAGCTTGGTCTGTCGGTCCACCTCGTACTCAATGGCTTTCTGGATGAATTTGAAAGAATTAAGATTTTTCAATTCTGCTCGGGTGCCAAACTCTTTTTGTCCAACGGGACGAATGGAAACGTTAGCGTCACAACGCAGGCTCCCTTCTTCCATGTTGCAATCGCTGACTCCGGTATATTCTAAAATGGATTTCAGTTCGTTCAGGTAGGCTCGGGCTTCTTCCGCCGAGCGCATGTCGGGTTCGCTGACCACCTCGCACAGAGGGACACCGGTTCGGTTGAAGTCGACATAGCTTTTGCCCGGCCTGCCTGAATTTTCTCCGTGGATCAATTTTCCGGCATCCTCTTCCATGTGAATACGGGTCAACCCAATTCTTTTTTTAGTGCCGTCAACATTGATATTGATATATCCGTTTGTTCCTAAAGGAAGCTCGAATTGGGAGATTTGGTAACCCTTGGGCAGGTCGGGATAAAAATAGTTTTTCCTTGCGAAACGATTCATCGGTTCAATGGTGCAATGGGTCGCCAGGCAGGCCCTCATCGAGGACTCGAGAAAACGTTTATTTAAAACGGGAAGAACTCCCGGCATTCCCAAACAGATCGGGCAGGTGTTTTCGTTTGGGGGAGAGCCAAATTCCGTGGAGCAGGAACAAAAAATTTTCGTTTTGGTTTTGATTTGGACATGAACTTCCAGCCCAATAACAGTCTCGTACTTCATTTGTGAACCCGTATCTCTTGTTGCCGGTAAGGGCCAAGTTGGCGTATCTCGATATTTTTCAATTGGTCCTGATTTTAATCACCCGGAGGGTTCCCGTCAAGCATTGTCGTCACTGGGCTGTGAAACCGCCATCCACGGGAAGAACCGTGCCCGTAATAAAAGATGACTCATCGCTGGCTAGAAAGAGGCAGGCGCTTGCCACATCCTCTGGTTTCCCGAACCGGCCAATAGGGTAGCCCTTGCTCCACTCCTGCATCAATGTCTCATCTTTCATGAGGTCGGCGGTCATATCGGTTTCTATCAGGCCGGGGCAAATGGAGTTGGAGCGAATGCCATTACTGCCGTATTCCACCGCGATGGACCGGCTGAATTGATTCAGGGCTCCTTTTGAGATGTTGTAAACCGCCACTTGGGGAACGGCGATGATGCCGAGGATGGAACTGATATGGATAATATTTCCGCTCTTTTGCTCCATCATTACAGGGAGCACCCTGCGGGTCAACTGGAACACAGCCCTCATGTTGATATTCATCATTTCGTCATACTGTTCATCAGAAATTTCGTGCAGAGGAGCTCCTTTGAAGAGGCCGGCATTGTTGACCAGTATGTCGATGCGATGGAACTTGCTCAGGGTTTCCTGAACCAGCCGGTCCAGATCTTCGCTTCGGGTCATATCTCCCGAAACCGTCATCGCACGGGAACCCAGTTCTTGGGCTGTTTCTTTCAGTTTATCTTCTCTTCGACCAAATAAAACTACATTGGCACCTTCTTGGTAGAAAGCCCAGGCACAGGCCTGACCAATTCCCGATCCCCCGCCGGTGATGATGGCTGTTTTGTTTGTGAGTCGCATTTTACTCCCCAATATTTAAAAAATAGAACATAAGGTATGTATAATAAGTTCGTTGGATTTTTACCATCATAATTCAAGTCCTGTCGTCTTTGCTAGTTGAATCAGGGCTTTCCATTGGCAGGAATCAATCGTGAAATACGCATATTATGGTTTTGGGGCTTTTATAGGGTTTGTTTGTGGGATGGGTATCAACCTTATTTTTTACTGGCTGGACCAGTCGGGGGTGAAGTTTGCCGGTTTCCTGATCCATAACTTCGGTTTCCTGGGAAAATACCTTCTCGAATTGATCAACGCCCTGCCAATTATCGGGGCGGCATTGGGGATTATTTTGATAAAATTCCTCTTCAACCGGGAACTGACCGAAAGAAGCGACCACCACTAGGCGTGGGGCCAATATGCAATCGCTTTATTTGGCGAGCAAGAAGTACAGGCGGCTCAACGAGTCGTTGCCCAGTTGTCCCTGTGGCTGGTAGCCACTAGGCCAGCGTCACGCTGGCGCGGAGTGAGGAATTAGTGATAGAATGAAAACCGGAATAGCTATCACCCAGGATCGAGAATGAGCAGAAAGTTTAACGAAAATATTTTAAAAGCTATGGAAGGCGCCCAGGAGGCGGTGAAAATATGCAAACAAGCCATGATTGATGCCAATGATGAAAGTTGCCGAGCCATGTATTCCGCGATCCAAAAGGATTGTGAAAAACATATTGAAATGTTGAAAGGAGAGATAGAGCTTCATAAAGTCCAAAAGAAATGGGATGACTGAATGCGTATTCTGATTGTAGAAGATGAGAAAAAAGTTTCCGGTTTTATTAAAAAAGGCCTTGAAGAGGAAACCTACGCTGTAGATGTCGCTATCGATGGGGAAGAGGGACTGCTGTTTGGTGAGCAGAATCAGTATGACCTGATTATTTTGGACCTCATGCTACCTAAAATTGACGGACTGGAAGTTTTATCCATTCTGAGGGACCGGAAGATTGAAACCCCCATTCTTCTCCTCACCGCCAAAGATTCTGTGGAAGACAAGGTGACCGGTCTCAATAAAGGAGCCGATGATTACCTGACCAAGCCTTTTGCGTTTTCGGAACTTTTGGCCAGAATCCGTGTCCTACTCCGAAGAGGAAAAGTTGAAGCCCGGACGACACTGGAGATCGCCGACTTGACCCTGGATCTGGTCAGCCACAAAGTGAAACGCGAAGACCAGGAAATTGAACTCACCGGAAAAGAATACAGCCTGCTCGAATATTTCCTGCGAAACCAGGGGAAAGTGCTGACGAGAACGATGATTGCCGAGCATGTCTGGGATTATAATTTTGATACCTTTACCAACGTGATCGATGTTTACGTCAACCATTTGAGAAAGAAAATCGATAAAAATTACTCCCAAAAGCTTTTGCACACCCTCCGGGGCGTTGGATACATAATGAAAGAATAGTCATGGCTTTCAAATCCATTCGGTCCAGGCTGACTGCCTGGTACGTCACATTACTGGCTATTATCCTCATTCTATTCAGCATTTTTCTCAATTATTTCCTATCCAAACGCCTTTACGAAAGTATCGATAACTCTTTGACCGTTTCGGCCACCGTTGTCGCCACCTCGGCGGTGATGCAATTCAATCGTTCGCCGTTGCCTGGACTCGACCGGTTGTTCGAGCAGTTCATGGGGACCGGGAACCTTAACAAGTTTTACAGGATCTATGATGGCTCCGGCAATGTTGGGTCTCGATCCAAAAATATTGATGCTTCCAAGTTCCCACTATCCCAAGCCGCTTATACCGATGCCCTTAAAGGATTAAATTCCTACGAAACATTTCTCGTAGATGGCAAGCATCCTATTCGAGTTATCACTATGCCCATTTTGCGGGAAAAGAAACTGGTCAACCTGGTGCAGGTGGGGACTGCATTGGAAGCGGTGCAGGAAACCCTGAGCAACCTGAGGATACTTCTGTTTACCGCTGTTCCCTCGGTGCTTGTTCTGGCTGCGTTGTTCGCGCGGTTCATGGCCCGGCGTGCCCTGAAGCCTATATCCAGAATCATTCAAACCGCCCGGGATATCGGGCAGGGGCAGGAGTTGAACCAGCGCATTCCTGTGCTGAAAGTCCAGGATGAATTGGGCCAGTTGGCCCTGACTTTAAATGAAATGATGGATCGGCTGGAAAACTCATTTGCCCAGATGCGCCAATTCAGTAGTGACGCTTCGCATGAGCTGAGAACCCCGTTGACAGTTTTGAAAGGGCAAAACGAACTGGTATTGAGTAAACCGCGTGATCCAAAAGAGTACCAGGAAGTGATTGCCAGCAATCTCGAAGAGATCAACTATATGTCCAAAGTGCTGGAAGACTTGTTTGTCCTCTCTAGGTCCGATGAAAACCAGATTCATCTGAACTGCAAGCCGATGGAGCTGAGAGACCTGGTGGAGGAAGTGTGCAAACATGCCGAGGTGCTGGCCGGTGATAAAGACATCCGCATCATCATTGCATTTCTTGAGTCGGTGAAAATCAATGGTGATGAAGTGCGGCTCCGGCAAATGGTCTGGAATATTTTACAGAATGGTATTAAATACACGCGACCAGGAGGCGAGTTGAAAGTTTCACTGCAGGATGAAGGGGAGTTTGCCCTGTTGTCGATACAGGATACTGGCATCGGAATACCAGAAAAAGATCTGCCGTCCATTTTTGACCGATTTTATCGGGTGGATAAAGCCCGGTCACGGGATGAAGGGGGTAGCGGACTGGGGCTTAGCATCTGCAAACACATTGCCGAAGCCCATAAAGGTAAAATAGAAGTCGAGAGCAAACTGGATGTCGGCACCCGCTTCAAAATCCGCATCCCCACCCTCAGTGAAGTTGGATGATGACGTTTTTGACCTGAGTGTAGTTTTCCAGGGCGTGAATGCCCATTTCCCTGCCAAACCCGCTTTGTTTGTAGCCTCCGAAAGGTGCGGCGGCATCGAAGATATTGTGGCAGTTCACCCACACAGTACCAGCCTTAAGTCCCTTGGCGACTTTGTGTGCCTTGTTGATGTCTTGCGTCCACACACTGGCCGCCAGGCCATAAATCGTATCATTGCCGCGGGCAATGACCGAATCGAGATCTTCAAAAGGTGCGGCCACCACCACCGGACCAAAAATTTCTTCCGCAACGATTTTCATGTCCGGCTTAACATTTTCGAAAACGGTGGGGGCAACATAACATCCCGATTCCATTTCCCGACTCAGAGATTTGCTGCTCGTACGGGTTGTGGCTCCTTGCTGTTCTCCGGACCGGATATAAGTCAATACCCGCTCCTGTTGTTCGCGTGAAACCAGAGGGCCCATGTCGGTGTCCGGACACATCCCTGGTCCGACTTTGATATTGTTAGCCAGTTCCGAAACGCGCCCGATCAGATCCTCATAAACACTTTCATGCACCAGCAGGCGGGAGCCTGCGCAACAACATTGTCCTTGGTTGAAAAAGATGGCACCCGCTACTCCCTGGGCGGCGACATCCAGATCGGCATCGGCGAACACGATGCTGGGTGACTTGCCCCCCAGTTCCAGCGAAACCCGCTTTAAGTTTCCGGCAGATGATTTGATGATCTCATGTCCCACTTCGGTGCTTCCGGTGAAGGCGACTTTATCGACATCTTCATGGCGGGCAAGCGCTTCCCCAGCCGAACCGAATCCGGTGACTATGTTGACCACTCCATCCGGAAACCCCGCTTCGGCGAACAGGTCTGCGAGGCATAAGACGGATAACGGTGTCTGTTCTGCCGGTTTCAAGACCACGCAATTGCCGGTGGCCAAGGCCACGCCTAGTTTCCAGGTAGCCATGAGCAGGGGAAAGTTCCAGGGAATGATCTGGCCTACTACGCCCATTGGCTCACGCAGAGTAAAATCGAGAAACTCGGCACCCGGTGCGTAAGGAACACTGATATCAATCGTTTCGCCATGAATCTTCGTCGCCATTCCGGCGTAATAGCGGAAGTTGTCCACGGTGAGCGGTACATCCGCGGCACGGGCGATGGTCAGGGGTTTTCCATTATCCAGGGTTTCCAGTTGTGCGAATTCTTCGGACCGTTGTTCGATCAGGTCTGCCAGTTTCCAGATCAGTTTGCCTCTTTCCGATACGGTCAGTTTTCTCCAAGGTCCGTTTTTGAAAGCGTTTCGCGCCGATTTTACAGCTCGGTCGATATCTGCCTTTTCACCCTTGGGAACGCGGGTCAGGACAGTGTTGTTGGAAGGGTCCAGGACCTCAAAAGTATCTCCACTGGCAGAGTCGACTCGCTTCCCATCAATCAACAGTTTTTGTGGGGCGGCGAGAAAATCTTTTATCGCTGAAAGCGGTTGCGGTGTGGTTGCGATGGTCATGGCTGTCTCCAATTAGTCAGTCTTTGGAATCAAAAATAAGAAAGAGCAATCCCTATTTAATAAATTTTGACGGTACCTTAATTATTATATTGATCGGGAATGAAATAAAGGTTTTTTTTAAATTAACAGGAGGCGGACTCTAGTTAAAGGGGCAACAACATGTGTCCGCTTGAAGAATATCGACCTATTGCTAGCGGCGGCCCGCCGCTATTGAATCCACACCAAGGGGCGGTATATCCAGGCTTTGTCGCCTGATGCGTCTTCGATGTGTACCCAATTGTCCGCGATTTTAAGGACTTTCATGGAAAAATATTTGTCCACAGGGGCCCAGCTCACTTTAGGATATTGGGTGCCGGGTCCTTCTCTGAGATTGGTTTGATTATTTTTGATGACAGCGCACTTATATTTCTGGGTAGTGAGGGGCGCATGGACCCAGTAATTGTCTCCGTCCAAATCCTGCAATTGTTTCCAGTTACCTTTGGTTGATAACAGTTTAAAAGGCATGTATTGGAATACCTGCCAGAGTTTTTCGTATTTAGTGCCGGGCCCTGTTCTTAAATTGGCTTTTTCGTGTTTGATGCAAAGAGCCATCGCGGGGTTTGCCATAACGAGTAACAGAGTAAATATCGAAACTGATAAGGAAACTTTAGTCATAGTGTTTTGTTGAGAGCTACTAGTGGGCTGAGTAACGAACCGGAAGCAGGAAATGGCAATATGCTACTCTGTAAGTGAAGGAAGAAGCCTGTTTTTTCCATGCGATCATCTTTCTTAAGCATATCAAATTATCAGGCCTTCATCCGGTTTTTCTTTTCTCTCAAAGGAAGCTCTCTTGATACAAATATTGACATTCCTGCAACTGATTTTAATTGTGGGGGTAGTCGTTTATCTGACTGTGAACCTGATTTATCTGGTTCGCCTTGAACCGGTTTCACATAAACTGGATGGCCCGCCGATGGTGTCGGTCTGTGTTCCGGCGCGAAATGAGGAGCGAGGAATCCAGGCTTGCTTGCTTTCCCTTTTAAAACAGGATTACCCCAACTTTGAAGTGATTGTGGTGAATGATCATTCCACGGATTGTACTGGCGAATTAATTAGGGATCTGGCAGAAAAAAATTCCCTGTTGATTGCATTGGAGGGGGCAGACCTGCCTGAAGGCTGGCTGGGGAAACCCTTCGCTCTG
>Ga0114993_10001734_pt1 | contig 24856 bp, 26 predicted proteins | sample ArcticOcean_MG_C_FD_87042 | JGI IMG/M metagenome (GOLD analysis project Ga0114993, IMG submission 87042) | Marine microbial communities from western Arctic Ocean - ArcticOcean_MG_CB2_150 | ecosystem: Environmental > Aquatic > Marine > Oceanic | place: Arctic Ocean: Canada Basin | collected...
CCTGGGGTCTTCCATGGCCACCGCAGAGGATGATGCGCCCGGCCTCATTCGTTACCTCAAGCCGCTGGTCATGGGCCAGAACCCGCTGGACCGGGAGCGACTCTGGCAGGAGCTATGGGCGCGCAACCGGCAGGTGAGCTTCCGGGCCATCGGGGCCATCGACTGCGCTCTGTGGGACATCGGGGCCAAGGCCGCTGGAATGCCGTTGCACAAAATGCTCGGTTCTTACCGCACCAGCGTCCCCGCATATGCATCGTCGGCGCCGATGGACAAGCTTGAGCTGTTTACGGACGAGGTCGCGCACTACAAGGAACGCGGTTGGACGGCGTACAAGATCCACCCGCCACGGATACCGGCTTACGACATCGAGGTCTGCGCCGCCGTTCGCGAGGTCGCAGGTCCGGACTTCACGCTGATGCTGGACTCGATGTGGTCGTACGACTACCCGTGGGCGCTACGCGTTGGCAAGGCGATCGAGGAGCTGGACTACTACTGGTACGAAGACCCGCTCCCGGAGGACGACCTCGGTGGCTATGTGAAGCTGCGGAAGAATCTGGACATCCCGTTGATGGCGACCGAATACGCGCCGGGCGGGGGCTTCACAGCATTTGCGCCGTGGCTCCAGTACGGCGCGACCGACTATCTGCGCGGCGACATCCAGGTGAAGGGCGGCATCACGCCACTCATCAAGGCGGCGCACATGGCGGAGGCGTTCCACCTGAACTTTGAGATGCACCACGGCGGCAACTCGCTTAACAACATCGCCCAACTCCACGTGATCATGGCGATGAAGAACTGCGAGTTCCTGGAGGTACTGCTCCCGGATGTGGCGCAGAAGTACGGCATCTCGGAAGACATCGAGGTTGATTCAAACGGCATGGCGCACGCGTCGGACAAGGTCGGCATAGGCGCCGAGATCGACTTCGTCATGATCGAAAAGATGAAGGCGGCGGAGCTTAGTTAGGGGCATCGGAGACACCATGAAAGCCGCACTTTTCTACGGCGAGAAGGACATCCGTGTCGAGGACATGCCTATGCCTGAACCCGGCCGAGACGACGTCTTGATCGGCATCAAGTCGGCCGGCGTCTGTGGCTCCGATCTGCACAACTACCGCGGAAATCGCCCGTCCACAAACGACGTGCCGTGGGAGCAGGGCCACGAGCTGGCCGGTGTGGTGGAGGCGCTTGGTCCGGGTGTCGAGAATCTCGCTGTCGGCGATCGCGTCGGCATCGAGGCCGAGCATCTCGTGGGATGTGGTCACTGCCGGGAATGTCTTCGTGGCGACTATCACATATGCCCGGATCGCGGAGTAATTAACGGCACGCGCCACGGAAGCCACGGCTTCTCCAGTCACGACGTGACGCTGGCCAGCAACTGCTTCCCCCTCCCCGACCATGTCTCGTTTGACGAAGCGTCGATTCTCGACTGCTACGCATGTGGCGTGCACGCCGTAAATCGGACGCCTGTGCCGGTGGACGGGACCGTCGTCATCGTTGGCGCCGGGGCGATCGCCCTCACGCTCGGACAGGTCGCAAAGGCGTACGGCGCAGGCCACGTCATCATGATCGGCACGCGTAAGGAACCGTTGCAGACGGCGGTCGAATCAGGGGCGGCCGACGAGTACATCGTGAACGCCGATGAGGACCCGGTGAAGGGTGTATTGGATCGCACCGATGGCAAGGGCGCGGAGGTCGTATTTGAAACAGTCGGCGGCGAGTCGCAGCTGATCGCCCAGTGCATGGAGATGGCAAGGCGGGGCGGGGCAGTGAGTGTGGTCGGGCTGTTCACGCAGCGGCAAACTATCGACTCTCAGGCTCAGGGCATGGCGAAAGAGCTGGTGCTCACGTGGTCCAACAGCTACTCAAGCTGGAAGGGCATCTCCGAGTACCAGACGGCGCTCGATCTACTGGCGTCGGACCGACTGGACGCCGGCCCGCTCATCACCCACCGCTTCCCTCAGTCACAGATCGCCGATGCGTTTGCGGCGGCGGACGATAAGCGGGCCTCGGGAGCGATACGCGTGGTGGTGAATCACTGAAAGAGTGGAGTGGCGAGTTTGTGGGACGGACCCTTCGAGAGCCTCAGGGTGTTGCACTTCGTTTGTGAACTCAGGGAATCCGAATGCGTGACTCAAAGGGACTCATCGGCATGGGCGCCGAACTAAAAGAAGGCCCGATCGACCAGACATCGGAGGGCTATCCGATAGTCGCTTTCATGGCCGTACCGGGAGATGTCCGCGTCGAACTGGTGATGTGGCCAAAGAAAGACTGAGGGCTGAACGAATGGACCTGCGCCTGAGGGCTGTCACTATCGATGCATCAGATCCACAAGGCCTGGCCCGTTTCTGGTCGGACGTGACCGGTCGAGAAATAATTACGCCCATGCCAGATCTTGCGCGGCTGGCGAGCGAGACACCCGGCGGCCCGGTACTGCTTTTCCTTCATGTCCCGGAGGACAAGACGGTCAAGGACCGGATTCACCTCGACCTAGAGACCCGGGACCAAGCGACCGAAGTTAGCCGGGTCATCGCCCTCGGAGCCACGTTTCACAGCGAGGTGAAAGGGTCAGAGCACCAATGGACCGTGCTGCAAGATCCCGAGCGCAACGAGTTTTGCATCATCCAGTCCGCCGAAGCTGATCCCGAATAAATCGCTCATCACCAACATGATTGGAACTTGACATGACCCAGACACTCTCCGCCAACAAACACGGCGTCACGATGCGCACGAAAAAGGGCATGCTCGGCGCAGTGGACATCCCGTGGAGTGAGGATCTGACGCTGGACGAGCCGTCTTTCCGCAGTCTGTTGGGCCGACTCTCCACGCTGGGTGCGCACCAGCTTTACGTCATGGGCACGGCCGGCGAGGGATATGCGATGACGGACGATCGCTTCAAGCGGGTCGTAGACGTTTTCGTGGACGCCATGCGGGGCACCGGCGTCGGCACACAGGTCGGCGTGATCTCGCTCGCCACGGAAGAGGTGATCGACCGAATCGGCTACGCACACGACATGGGCGTTCGGTCGTTCCAGATATCGCTGCCATCTTGGGGCGCGGTCACCGACGCCGAGATGATGACCTTCTTCAGGGCGGTGTGTGGCGAGTACCCGGACTCCGCATTTCTTCACTACAACCTGGTCAGGGCAAAGAGGATTCTCGACGGCGACGATTACCGGATGATCCTGCATGCAGTACCCAACCTGGTCGCCGCCAAACAGAACACCGGAGACATGTCGCTCATCAGAAGCTGGATGCAAAAAGCGCCGGAGATGCAGCACTTCATGCTGCAGGCGGCCTACGGGTACGGATCACAATTTGGCGAGTGCTCACTGCTGTGCAGCATGCACGGCGTCTACCCGGAACTCACCCAGGAGTATTTCGCTGCCGGATCCAGCGGCGATATCGCCCGGACGCTCGAGATCGCTGAGCAGTTCAACCGCCACAGGGAAGGCATCTTCGGCCATGTCAATCGGACAATGATCGATGGCGCATACGACAAGCTGCTGGTGTGGTTGACCGATCAGTCATTCCCGCGCCGGCTCCTGCCGCCGTATGAGGGCTTCACAGACGCCGAGGCCGCCGTGAGCCTGGAGTACTACCGCCGCAGCATTTCCGGCGGATAACCGGCTCCCGAAAACATTTGCCGGTCGTCCAGAAATAGATTCATTGGCAGCGAGTTAGCGCGCCAGTTGGCGTCCATACACCAATCTTCCGGTGCGATTCAGTTACCCGATTTCACATAATCCTCACGCGCTTCTCGGCGATCCATCACGCCTTCCTCACTGGCCATCTGAGAAGTTAGATATGTCGACGCCGCAGTCGCCCCCGATCCGGTGGTCCCATCAGCCAGAGCGGCAGCCAAGCGGGGTTGTTGAGACCTGCGAACCAGGACTATTGCGGCGGTCGACAATTTAATACTCGATTGGGGGGGGGCCTCGAGACAGGTGCTCGATTCCGGACAGAAACGTCCGGCCATTTTGAGAGGAGCGGTGGCGGTTAGCGGATATCGCGCGGACCGCCAGGATGAACCCAACCTGGGCGATGGACAAACCTCCCGGCCTCAACGGTTGCGGTGTGCTTCTCCAAGCGGCGGACAGGGCTACGTCGGGCCCTTCCGCCGCACTTTTTTCCTAGCGGCCCTCTTGCGAGGGCCGCTTTGCGCGCTTGAATCAAACCAGCCTCCGTGATTGCGGATTGTGCTGCGCTGATAGCGGATATCACGCCAGTTCGCTAACCTGTGCAAACTTCCCTCGTAAACAGGTTGGGGGTGTACAGGCGAGACCACCCCAATTACTCAGACATCCAGTCGGGATCAAAGAGGAACATCAATGACTCAGTTTCGGATCATGCTCAACCGTCACTCGGCTTTTTACTCCCCCGTGCTGGCAACTATCGCTGGAGGATTTCTTGCGGACGAAGGTCTGGACCCGCACTACGGGGGTGAGGTTCCGCCGGGTAAATCGTCTCCAGAGATGCTGGCTGCCGGCGAGCTTGAGATCTGCCAGGGCGCCGTATCCGCAAGCTGGTCCTATTTGGAAAAAGGCGAAACACCTCCTATAGTTCATTTCGCACAGATCAACGAACGTGACGGATTTTTCGTGGCGGCGCGCGAACCGGACCCGAATTTCACGTGGGACAAGCTGTCCGGCGCCGATGTCCTCGCGGACCACGGCGGCCAGCCGCTCGCCATGTTCAAGTACGGTGTCCACAAGATGGGCGTCGATTACGACTCTCTCAACGCGATCGACGCCGGAACGACGGCCGAAATCGATGCAGCGTTCCGGTCCGGAACAGGCCAGTACGTCCACCAGCAGGGGCCAGCCCCACAGCAACTTGAAGCTGACGGCATCGGTCACGTCGTTGCATCTGTTGGGGAAGCCGTCGGGCCGGTCGCGTTCTCCAGCATCCAGGGAACGCGGGAGTTTGTCGCTTCCGACCTCGCAAACGCGTTCATCCGGGCGTACAGGAAGTCCCGCCAGTGGGTGAACGACGCTCCCGCTGAAGAGATCGCAGACAAAGAGGCCGAGTTCTTCCCGGGAATAGACCAATCGGTGCTGGCGGACACCATCCGCTTCTACCAGGGACTCGGCTGCTGGAACCCGGCAGTAGAAATATCTCGCGACAGTTACGAGACAGCGCTAGGTGTTTTCCTCCACAGCAACCTGATCACTAAGCGTCACGATTACGACGATGTGGTCGTCGCGCCGCCGGCGGGCTAGATGGTGTGCTTCTCCTAAAGTAGGAGGCGCACCTCCAACCTCCTCCCTCCCAGGGAGGAGGTTGGAGGTGGGTCGCGTGGAGCCTTAACGTTATTTACGATCTGAACGATGTCTGTCGTCCTGAGTCGAGACGAAGAGCCTGTCCTGAACTTGATTCAGGAATCTCCCAGCCTGCACTCCGCGGGGGTTCTTCATTCGCGACCATCTCATCATCCCTAGCGGACAAGGAATGTGGGGGCGGCACGATCCCTGTCATCACCCGTAGTAACCACCCCCAACCCCCTCCTACATTAGGAGGGGGCAAAATGAACCTCTCGCATCAAAAAACTAAAAAGGACCGTTAATGGCATTCGCCGCCCTACCGATCACAGCTGTCGATTCACACCGCAAGACAGTCACGACTAACGGACTTGAGTACTCGTACCTTGAGTATGGTTATACCGACAATCCACCGGTGATTCTCCTGCACGGCATCTGGAGCACAGGCGCCGTATGGCACGACATCGCTATGGCACTTTCGAAGACGCACCACGTACGGTCGGTCGACTTCCGTGGGCGCTCCCAGACCGAATGGTCGCTCGAAGGAGATTACTCGACAGAGGCATACGTCGCCGACGTGCTTGGGCTGTACGAGGCGTGGGGCCTTGAGACGGCCACGGTCATCGGGCATTCCATGGGCGGCGGAGTAGCGACGGCGCTGGCGGCTGAACACCCGGAGCGGGTGGAGTCGCTCGTCGTTATCGACGCCGGTCCTGTGATGCGCGCCGGATCGGCGGTCGAGTTCGAGCGCCAGTTGGCGTCGTTATCTCAGGACTTCCCGAGCATGGCTGCGGCACGTGCCTGGCAGAGTCAGGCCTTGCCGAACATCTCGGACGACGCGGTCGAACGGCGTCTGGATGCGCGGCTTGTGGAGCGGGACGGACGCGTGGTCTGGCGGGAGGATACGCGCATCCGAACATCCAGAGGACTGACAGCGCGACCGTCCGAGGACAAGATGTGGAAGCGTTACCTGTCGGTGAAGGCCATGACCCTGTTCGTACTCGGCGGCAACAGCCAGCTGGTTACAGATGAAGCGGAGAAAAGACTCACGACCGAGATGGCAGATACGCGATCTGTCCGAATCGCCAACGCCGGGCACAACGTCTTCGAGGACAACCACGACGACACGATGACGGCGATCAGAGCGTTCCTGGGCGGTTGATGAGGTCTGGCGGAGAGTAATTTCTCCCTCGCCCCAGCGATACTCCCGCTGGTTGAGCGGGAGTATCGCTGGGTTTGCGCCGTGTCGCGGGTGGCGGGCGTTCCTACAACAACACCGTAGGGGCGGATTGGTATCCGTTCACGCCCATCACTCATGGACTATCGAAACCAGGGATAACAGCCAAATTGTCATCCTGAGCCAGGGCGAAGGATCTCCCGGACCATCTCAAATGAACGCCCGAACCACACATCCAGGACATTCCGCACCGTCCTAATGCGATGGCGTAATCAGCGGGGACGTGAGCGGCGCGATCGCAAGAAAACATCCGGATGCACGGAAACCCGGGAGATTCCTCGCGTGCCGGCTTCGGAATGACAGGACAACGTTGACGCGCAGTAACACCGTAGGGGCGGAGCAATCGCCGCCCCTACGGTGTCGCCACTTCCCCGAATAGCTCCGTATCCGGGTGGAAGGCGACCCAGCCGAACCAGTACGACACCTGTCCCGGCAGTCGGGCAAGCGTCTCAGAACCGTCCGACTTCACGAGCCCCGTCTCCTCGACACGCCACTCGGCCCCGTCCTCATCGAGCACAACGTCCGGGTCCTGCGTTGGCGAGAAGTTGTGGCCGGCGCGCTCGTACGGGCGGGCCGCTTCGGCAAGCGGGTTGAACGTGATCACCAGCTCCTGTCCGCCGAGCGTGTCGTTCACCACCGGTGTCTCCTGGAGCGCCTCAAGCGAGTACGCCTTCGGAGAATCAGCGTAGTTGAGCGCAAGAACGCGGTGCTTTAGATTCAGGGCCTCGTTGGTCTGGAATGTCGGAAACATCCAGTCCGGCGAGTTGAAGTAGTCGTAATAAGCCGAGCCACGTTTGTTCAGGTTGCGGTAGTTCCGGTCGAACCCTGTATCGATGTCGAGGACCTTAGTTTCCGGGTTCTTCTCCAGCCAGTCGCCCCATGTCGTCAGGGTCAGCGGCAATTGCTTAAACCGTAGATCACTGAACGCCAGTTCGCCGATAACCGGCTCCCCCGTTAGCGAGTGCCAGAGCGTTCGGGTGCCGGAGTCGTACATGAGCTTGTTGCTCTGATACAGGAACCCGGACGTTCCGATCCGCTGGACCTCTCCGTCAAGCTCGGCGTCGTACAGGACGCCCGTTCCACAGAGAGTTCAGTAAACGATGGCGACGGGTTTGCCACCCACCACGTCGTTCGACAACTCATGCCACGCAAGGATGCGCAACGGGTAGGCGCGGGCGTCGCCGTTAATGCTCACGCCAAAAACAGGCTCGTCAAACTCCAGGTATGTCGCTCCGCCGGGCGGCGTGAACTTCGGGTTGTCCAGCGGCGGGATCCCGTCTACCGCCACACCGCCCCACACCGCTCCTGATATCGGAACGCTTGCCGGGACGCCTTCGTAGAAAAAGTCGATGAACCGGCGATCAATCACGCTGTAAAGGTCGCCCTTCCACGCCGCGTACCCGGGAGCCGCCTCGATCTCCGGATGCTGGCCGAGCCACCGATACACGTCCTCGTGGAGATTGAAGCTTGTGGGGTCGAATTCCTGCCCAGTAAGTCGGGTCAGCGCGTCGGCTATCACTGCTCGCTCCTCATCGGCAAACCCGGCGCCGGAGAGATCCACGATAGGTGCGATGAAGCCCGGATTTCCGGTATCGGCGGCCTGCCGTATCGCCGTGATCTCAACGCCCTCCTGCCGCGTGAACAGGTTCCGCAGTTGCAGACGGACCTTAGCTTCTTCAGGTGAGATCGAGTGCGCGGTTGCGGTAGGCGCGGCAGTACGGGTTGGCATCGGGACGTCTCCGGCGGTCCCGCTACTGCACGCTGCGACAAGAGTTGCGGCCAGACCGACTGCAACCAGCGATGCGGTCCGAAAGTTGGAGGATGAGAAGTAACTATTTGTCATGAGTGAAGTAGGCGACGCAGCGATAACTATGAACGTTCAGGCGGGCCAACGGCATCATGAATAAACGGGCCGGCCGTATTCCCTTAGTAAAGGTTACGAAGCGGCCCGTTATTCGGTTGCCAGTTAAATCTGCCGTCGTCTACTTCGGCGGCTGGATAAACTCGAGCCAGTTACCTTCCGGGTCCTGGAGATAGATGATTCCCCGGGTTCCTTCCGGCGTCTCCCGGAAAATCGGGTCGGTGACGAACTTGATTCCCTTTGCCGTCAGGTCATCGAAGATCGTCTGCAGGTCCTCGACATGAAAACAGATGTGCATCGCACCGAACTGATTCTTGCGGAGGTAGCCTTCTTCACCCGGCGGGTTGTGATATTTCACCAGCTCGATGCGGTGATTGTTCTCGATGCCAACAAACCTGAGGGTGCGGCGTGCGCCCGGGAATCCGGTGTGGTCACCTTCCGGCGGGGCGACGGCGTCGACCTCATGCTCGACCTTAAGGCCGAGGACGTTCACGTAAAAATCGGTGATCTTTTCCAGATCCTGGACCACAATTCCGGTGTGGTCGAAATTCATGACCATCGAGGGTCTCCTCTATTTTCTGGCAGTTAAAACGCGGCATCCGAGCACTCCCGGAAAACCACCTGGACAGGCAGCACAATCCTAGACGAATCCGCGCCGCCTACGGGCGGCGTGATTAAGGGCGCTGAGTGAACTCCAGCCAGTTGCCTTCCGGGTCCTGCCCGTAGATCAGGCCAACCGTGCTCCCGTCCGGCCGGGTTCGCCACTTGGGCTCGGTCACGAACTTCATTTTATCTTTCAGCTCTTCGTACACCGAGGCGAGGTCCTCAACGTCCCAGCAGATGTGCGTGGAGCCAAACTTATGAACATCTACGTGGCCGTCGGTGGCCGGTGGGTCGATGAAGTAGATGAGCTCGATCTCGTGGTCACCCGGGATGCCGACAAAGCGCAGCGTCCGGTGAACGTTTGGCACGCCTGTGTGATCGCCATCGAGCTGTGGCCTGGCGTCGATCTCGTGCAGCCGCTCTAACCCGATGGTGTTGACGTAAAAATCGGTCATCATTTCGAGGTCATCGACCACGATGCCGACATGGCTCCAGTTCTTGATTTTCAAACCTGTTCTCCCGTCCGGATACACCTGATACACCAGGGCACACGCACACAGCGCGGCGCCATCCTAATCCAGGCGGGCGGACATCACAGCCAGTTTGCTTTCGTCAGCAACTCTCGGGCGACGTCGCTCCCCGATCGCATCCCATCATTTGCCACGGTGAAATCTTCGACGGCCGCGTCGCGCAAAATCCCGTCCAATTCGGCGGATCGAGCCAGCGCGGAATCGTGATTTGTCCCGACTTCGCGCATGTGGAGCCGTGTTTGCATAAGACCAACGGGGGCGGTCAATCTGCACACCGTCACTTCCGCTCCGGGCACGGCTGACCGGTATTCAGCGCGTTCACAGTCGTGTTCTACGACGCGTGCGACCAGTAACCGGCGTGCCCTACGCTCCCGATATAACGACCAGACGGCGGCGAGGCTCTGAAACATCAGTTCGTTGCCGTGATTCGACTGAGGTCGGTACATCTGGGTGAGGCAATCGAGGTCTATCGCCCCGTGCTCCACGCCCGCCTCCTTCAACAAGTCCTAGGCCTGCCCCAGGACTGTGGTCTTACCGGTTCCCATCGAACCCGATATCACAAGCACCTCCACACTCTCACCCATGTGCGTCATTCATCACTCCCCACGTTTCAGTCATCTCAGCGGGCGAAAGCCTACTCCCATATGCCTCGTGCCGAAGTGCGAATTTCGCATTTCTCCAGATATTGACCCGCTGATAACGAGTTCAGTTCATGATCGCCCGCGTCCTTTAAGTCAATCCCCTGTTACATTTGCGCTCTCGAGTGTCGGCGCATCGGAAGTCGACCTCTAATTGCAACGGAGCGTTCGTAAAAATGAAGATCGGCGTCGTTTTTCCTCAGACCGAAATCGGACCGGACGCGGGCGGCGTTCGCGCATATACCCAGGCCGTGGAGCAGATGGGCTACACGCACGTCCTCGCCTACGACCACGTTATCGGGGCAAACCTGGCCAACCGGCCGAACTGGAAGGGCCCGTACTCGCTCGAAACAGCGTTTCACGAGCCTTTTGTGCTGTTCTCATTTATGGCGGGCATGACCGAGACGCTGGAGTTCGCCACGGGGATCGTGATCCTTCCGCAGCGTCAGACCGTTCTCGTCGCCAAGCAGGCGGCGGCTCTGGACGTACTGTCCGATGGTCGATTCCGCATGGGTATAGGAATCGGCTGGAACGAAGTCGAGTACGAATCTCTAGGGTCGGAGTTCACCGACCGGGGTGCGCGGTCGGAAGAGCAGATCGCTCTGATGCGAGCGCTCTGGACCAAAGACAGCGTCAATTTTGAGGGTAAATGGCACTCGGTCCCGGACGCCGGAATCAACCCACTGCCGATCCAGCAGCCGATACCGATCTGGATCGGTGGCGGAGCCGACGTTGTAATCAAACGCATTGCGAGCATAGGCGATGGCTGGATGCCTATGTGGCAGCCCGATGAGCCCGGGTTGAAGGAGCTGGACAAGCTGTACACCTATGCGAAAGAAGCGGGTCGAGATGGATCCGATATCGGGATCAACGGGCGTGTTACGGCAGATCTTGCCAGTGAGGACTCATGGTCGGAGGCCGTGAAATCATGGAGCGGGATTAAGGCCGACTACATCGATATCAACACGATGGGCCAGGGCCTCTCCGGCGCAGACGCACACATAGAACGGCTCGAGAAGTTCAAGTCGGCCGCGGGGCTGTAGGTGGACTCTGTTTCTGTGGGTAGGTGAAAGTCAGGTCACCGCACACTAAACCGTATTAGCACGACGAACTTCTCCCTCATCCTGCCCCTTCTCCTCTCCCAGCGAGAGAGGCCCGAAGGACAAAGGGTGAGGGAGAAGAGCGACCCGCCTCAACGGTGTATTCACCAACTTGCTGACGTAACGACATTCCGAATCCTCTCCGAGGACCAACCCACCATGACTGAATACAGCAATCAGACACCGCGTGAGTTCGATCTCACCGGTCGTGCCGTGATCGTCGCGGGCGCCGGGCGCGGTATTGGCAAGGGCATTGCTCGCGTGCTGGCGGAGTCTGGCGTGAAGGTACTCGCGACCGCGCTAACGGAGACATACATGTCTCAAGTAGCAGCCGAACTGGCAGACGCCGGACACCCGATCGAGTTCATGGCCGCCGATGCCACCTCCGGTGACGACATGGCCGGGGTTGTAGAACAGGCACTGTCCCGATTCGGTCGCTTGGACGGGTTGGTGAACTGCGTAGGCGACGCAATCTCGAAGCCGATCGTTCCGCTGCCTGATAGCGATAGCGAAGTTGGGCCGCTCAGCGACGAGGAGTGGCGCTTCATCCTTGACGTGAACCTGACGGAGGCGTTCGTTGGGTGTCGCGCCGCGGGTGACCACTTCCTCAATCAGCGTTCTGGACGCGTCGTCAACATCGCCGGGTATGCCGCAGCGCGCGGTGGAGCGAACTCCGTCGCATACGCAGCGTCGAAAGCCGGGCTGACGCGCATGACCCAGGCCTTGGCGCTTGAGTGGGCACCGTATGGCGTCAACGTAAACGCCATAGCTCCCGGCGTGTTCCCGGACCCGGTCACTTCGCCAGAGGCCGTAGAACGCGCCGCAGAACGAGCGGCTTCCGGGAAGATCCCACTGCGCCGCCCGGGCCGGCTGCGAGAGGTCGGGTTGCTGACCCACTTCATGCTCTCGGACGCTGCGGACTACATGACCGGCGAGACGGTCTATCTCGACGGCGGGGCGGTGTTTGGATGAGTGCTCCCGGGCCGATCCATATCAACCGCGACATCCTGCTGCTGGCGTACGCAGAGGCACGATCCGCCTATCCGGCAGAGTGTTGCGGCTGGCTGGCGGGGCCGCCCGAGGGGCCGGTCACGACGGTACGCACGTGCGCAAATCAGCAGGATTCCGGCAATCACCCGACGGTCGCGGCCCGACCGGCCGAGACGGCGTACGTGATAGAGGGCGAAGATCTGATGGCCCTCAACCGTGATCTCGACGGCGACACACCCCCGCTCGTGATCTACCACTCGCACCCGAACGGCCGCGCCTACCTGTCTGAGACGGACCGCGCCGTGGCGACGAACCCGCCTGAATGGGGCGGCGGACCGGCATACCCGGTGCAACAACTCGTGATGGGTATCGACGGCGAACGCGTCGTGGAATCGGCGCTATTCGCGTGGTCTGACGAAGAGGACGGCTACGTTGAGATAGCGCGATACGAGGGTGCCGAGGTCTAGCGAGTTGCCCCCTCCTAATGTAGGAGGGGGTTAGGGGGTGGTTACTACGGGCGGCGACAGGACTCGGACCGGACCGAGTGCTTGCCGGGAGATTCCTGAACCAAGTTCAGGACAGGCTCTTCGCATCGACTCAGGATGACATCTTGGTCATCCCTAGCGGCTGACGTATTTGCCCCCTCTCCCCTCGCGGGAGAGGGCCGGAGTGAGGGGGTCTCCGCCACAGGCGGACTTTTCTTCGCCGCCCTTACGTAAGCTCCCGGAACGTTTTGGACTTCACAAACATCACCACCGTCACAGTGATCGAGAATCCGTTCCCAAGCACCAGCGCCATCTCACTACCAAGCGTCTCTGCAGTGATCCCACCCAGCATCCAGCCCAGCGGGAACAGTTGCAGCGTCAGTGCGTACACCGCCATGATCTTGCCGCGGAGATGTTCGGGCGCGTGGGTCTGGAAGAGTGTGCTGACCGTCGTGATGTAGAACGCCGCGCCGACCCCGAACAGAAACAGCAGCGCCGTAGATAGATAGAAATCTCGGGAGAAGCCGAAAAGAATCGACGTCGGGTCGCCGATGACAACCGCCGCCAACAACAACCAGCCTTTGTGCTTCACCTCTCCATAGAACGCCAACCCGAGACCGCCGATTATCGCGCCCAGTCCAAAGGCCGCCATCAGGATCCCGAAGCCTGACTCCCCCACTTCAAGGACATCGCGAGCGTAAATCGGGATGATCGGAAACACGAACCCGGCAAGCAGGCCGAGCACGTTGAGCGCCACCAGAATCCTCAGGGGCGGAGACGAGCGCACGTATGCGAGCGCTTCTTTGATATCGGCGATAGGGTTGGAACCGGGCGGTCGTTCTACCCGCGTCCGCGTTTTGATTCGCCATGTGGCGTAGATCGCCGGAATGTAGATCGCCGATATGACGAAGTACACCGGCGCGACCCCCATCAGCCCGAGCAGCGCCCCACCAAGCGCGGGTCCGGCTATCCCACCGATAGTGGATAGCGACTGGTTCAGGGATACAGCCGTGAGCAACCGGTCCCTGCCGACAATGTCCTGGACGATGGTCTGACTGGCAGGCATCCCGAACGCGATCGCGCCGCCCTGCGCAAGCGATAAAAAGAGCAGGTGCCAGATCGATATCACGTCGATCATCACGAGGTAGCCGACAGCGAAGTTGACGAGGCCGAGACTGATGCGCACCCAGAGCAGGATGTCGCGCTTGGGCCATCTGTCGGACGCAACGCCACCGAGTAGTGAGAGCGCTATGATGGCGATCGCAGGCGAGCCGTTTATGACGCCGACCCATGCTTGGGAATCGGTCAGTTCAAGGGCGAGCCACGACTGCACAATGTTCCGCATCTGGAACGCCATGAACATCATCATGTTCGCCACGAACAGGAAGCGGAAATCTACGATGCCAAGCACGCGGAGCGCGGTTGATTTCCCGGTTTGGAGCGCGGGCGCGGTCTCTTCGCGCTCGTCGGGCTGAAGTTCGGCGTCGGTTGTCGGTTCTCTGTCGCCGCTTGAAGTCGCCATGCCACCGTACGAGTAAATAAAAATAAGGAGCCGCCAACACTCCCCAATTTACGAATTGCGAAGCAGGCGGCCCAACGCACAGGACACAATACGCCGCATAGCCATCGGGCCGCAGCCGGGAACAGGTCCAAAGTGGATCACATCCCGCGGCGGTGTTGTGGCAGGTGACGATCTATGCGCGATGTCAGATGATCTGTTCTAGCGCTAAAGTCATCATGTCAGCCAATCCGGGTATCAGGAGCTGAATTGAGTTCTCCAGCAGGCACACCCCAACTACTCCCATACGAAGACCGGTGGCAGCCCGGGATCGCCGCCGTGATCAAGGCGGTGTACGACGAGTACCGGCTGACGTGGGACCCGGACGACTATCATCGTGACCTGTATACGGTTCAGAAAACCTACATCGACGCCGGCGGCTTTTTCTCGGTGCTTGTGCTGGATGGCCGGGTAATAGGCACCGTCTGCGCACTGGATCGCGGGGCCGAGGCGGAGATCGAACGCCTGTACCTGCACAAAGACCACCGAGGGCTCGGGTACGGTCGTCTCATGACGGAGCATTTCCTGGACTGGGCGAGGGCCACAGGCCATCCGAAGGCGATTGCATGGTCCGACAAGCGATTTAATGACGCTCATGAAATGTACAAAAAAATGGGCTTCACTTTGATCGGTGATCGGGTGCTGGACGACCCCGATAACAGTCCTGAATGGGGCTTCGAGCTGGACTTGTCAGGAGGGACGCCTTGAGTTCTGGGAGTTCTGACAAGACCGCCGGGCGCGACGAGGAAACCCGGCGCTTCCGACTACGTGATGCAGATAGAGAAGCCGCGTTTTTTCTGCCGTTCCTTAAGCCGGGAATGACTCTCCTGGATGCGGGCTGCGGCCCCGGTTCGATCACTTCCGGCCTGGCAATGCACACGGCGCCGAGTGAGGTTGTCGGCGTAGACCTGGACTCAGCGCGGATCGAAACGGCGTCCCGGGATACCCGTGAGGCGGGGGTCGAGAACATCTCGTATCAGGTCGCTGATGTTACGAATCTTCCGTTTGAGGACGGTCATTTTCACGCTGTGTTCGCCAACGGACTGATCGAACACCTCGAAGACCCGGGCGTTGGTATTCAGGAGCTGCTTCGAATTCTAAAACCCGGCGGGGTTATAGGCGTTCGCAGCCCTGACTGGGGCGTCGCTCTTTTGTATCCGGACACCAGAGGGCTGCGGGACTCGATCGAGTTAAGGAACCGATGGCAACGACATCGGGGCGGTCATCCGAACGCCGGTCGATACCTGCGAGAGCTATTACTATCGGCGGGTTTTCTTGATGTAAACGCCGACGCCACAGCCGAGTCGCACGGGACGGACGCCGGAACGGCCGAGGGCGTCGCCTATATGCACTCAATTCTCGGCAACCCCGAGCTTGCTACGGCCGCCCTGGAGCAGGGATGGGCGAGTGCGAACGAGTTGGAGCTCATGCGCCAGGCATGGACGGACTGGGCGGCGACGCCGGGAGCATTCGCATCGTTCTTCTGGTGCCACGCGACCGGGGTAGCACCTGGTACGGCGTAGGACCAGTTTCGGCAATACGCCCCCCGACAATCCCTCGTTCCACACGTGACTGGCGCGACGGTTCGGGGCAGGTCACACTTGGCCCACAACCCGCAAGCGAATGGAATCCCGACGATAGCTTCATCACCACTGATCCTCCTCCCTCCATCGGAAGGCAAAGCCTCCGGCGGGGACGGCGCCCCCCTTGATCTCGAATCGCTGTCGTTCGAGGAGCTCAACCCGACGCGTGCCCGGTTCACCAGGGCCGTCGTGAAGTTGAGCGAGCGACCTAGATCGTCACGGGCACTTCTGGGTGTCAAAGGACCGGCGCTGGAAAAAGCGATGGCTGAAAACGCCGAGCTGGACACGGCCCCAACACTCCCGGCTATCGAGCGCTACACAGGGGTGATGTACGACGCGATCGACCACCAGTCGCTCGATAGCGATGCCCAGGAAGTGTTTGGAAACTCGGTAATCATCATGTCGGGCTTGTTCGGCATGGTCCGGCCATACGACATGATCCCGGCGTACAAGCTGAAGATGGGCGGCAAGCTACTGCGCGGCAAAACCTGCTCCGCCGTCTGGAAGCGTGCGATCACCAAAACCCTGGCTGAATCAGCCGAGGACAGCGTGATCTGGGATCTGTTGCCGATCGAACACAGCGCCGCATGGGATTCTTCAAGGGTTCCATACAAGACACGATTCACCGTCAAGTTTCTTGAGCGCAACGCCGCCGGTGAAATGAGGACCATTAACCACTGGTCCAAGTTGCTGAAGGGCGCGCTGATCCGACACCTGGTGTCAAACGCGGACGCCGCTGGTTCGGCCGATTCCGCCCTTGATTTACTCCCCGGATTTTCGCATCCGGAAGGCTACGTGTTAGATCCAGGTCTGTCTTCTAACGCTGACGGGGTAACCGAGATCGTGTTCGTCAAGAGTTAGGTGAGCGAGGGCGACACAGCCGCTCTTGCAACAATACCGTAGGGGCGAATGACTATCCGCCCTTGGGTCGATACCAATCGACCCCTACGACCGTTGTGGATGGTGGTGGTTTGCTGATTCTGAACGTGGTGAAGTTCCGGTCGGGAGATTCCTGAATCAAGTTCAGGACAGGCTCTTCACCTCGGACTCAGGATGACAATACAAGCGTGTTCGCTGCTCTCCAGCGACGAATCCTGAGACAGCCCTAACCCAGCTCTAGGTACTGCACGCTGAACAGCTCATCGTCGTCTGTCCAGACCTGTCGCGTCTGGAACCCCGCCTCGCGGGCGATCACCCCGAACGACTCCACGGTGTACTTGTGGGAGTATTCGGTCAGGAACGACTCGCCGGCCTCGAAACCGAACCGGTGTCCGGCGATCTCGGCTGATTGGCGGCGCTCGCTGTAGAGCCTCATTTCGGTCCGCGCCTTATCGACGTTGTAGTTCGCCCGGTGCGTAAAACAGGACAAGCCGAAATTAGCGCCTGCCTCGCGGTTCAACCGCACCAGCAGGTTCAGGTTGAACGCGGCCGTCACACCTTTGCGATCGTTATATGCGGCGTGCAAGATTTCCGGGTCCTTATCGAGATCGACGCCAATTAAGACGGCGCCACCCGGACCGACCCGCTGTGCCATCTCCTTGAGAATGTTAGAGGCCGCGGCGGGGGTGAAATTACCGATAGTCGAGCCGGGGAAGTACACGACCTTTCGGGATGGCTCGATAGACGGGGCGGGGATTTCAAACGGGCCAGTGAAATCGGCGACTACCGGGTTGATCTCGATCTCCGGATAACTGACCTTTAGTTCATCCGCCGCCCGGACGAGATGTTCGCCAGAGATATCTATCGGGACGAACGCCGCGGGTTCATTCAGGTGATCCAGCAAGGATCGAATCTTCGTGCTGCTACCGGCGCCGTACTCGATCAATTGACAGCCACGGCAAATCACTTCTGCCATCTCGACGGCATGATCCGCCATCAACGCGTTCTCGGTGCGCGTAACGTAGTACTCATCCAGCTCACATATCTGATCGAACAGGCCGGACCCGCGCTCGTCGTAAAACAACTTGCACGGAAGAGTCTTTTGAGCAGCGGACAGGCCCTCTATTACTTCCTGTATGTATTCAGGGGGTTCGGGAAGCTGGCCATTCGCCGGAGTTATTGAATGACCGTTTGTCGTCGTAGAAATTATCGTCCGCACAATGATTGGGTTCCGCCTGTTCCTGATTGTCTTCGCTTCACTTCGGGGCTTGTCTTAAACAGAAAGCGTCGTCACCGGGCGTCTCGGGCCAGCCTGAATCCCATGAACTGCCACCTGGCGTTTGACGGGAAGAAGTTGCGGTAGGTCGGCCGGATGTGACTCAGCGAGGTAGTGGCAGAACCTCCACGAAGAACCAACTGGTCAGACATGAACTTGCCGTTGTACTCGCCGACCGCTCCTGCAGGAATATCGAATTCCGGGTAGCCGACGTACGGGCTGGAGGTCCACTTCCACACATCGCCAAACATCTGGTGCAGCTCGCCGAAGGGCGCGTCTTCGGCCAGCGCTCTGGGGTGGCAGCGCAGCGTATCGGAAATGTGCCGTCCGTCAGATTAGCGTCGCGGGACGCCAACTCCCACTCGTCCTCTGTTGGCAGGCGAGCGCCCCTCCACTTGGAGTAGGCGTCGGCTTCGTAGTAGCTGACATGCATCACCGGCTCGTCCAGGTTCACCGGCTGCTAGCCGCCGAGCGTGTAGTGCACCCACCCGTGATCGGTCTTGCGCCAGTACAGCGGCGCATTCCAGCCCTCCCGAGCGATCGTGTCCCAGCCGTTCGAGAGCCAGTGATCCGGTCTTTCGTACTGACCGGACTCAATGAACTCTATGTACTCGCCGTTTGTGACGAGCCGTGACGAAATATGGAACGGGTACACGTAGGTCTTGTGGATCGGACCCTCGTTGTCGAAATGAAAGCCCTCGCCGTCAAATCCAACATCCACAACGCCACCGTCGTATGGCAACCATTCGGCGTTCGGGACGCCCAGCGGCTCCGTAACAGGGCCCAGATCACGGAACACGGGGTCGAGGGGGCTCCGTGACATCACATGCTTGATATCGGAGACCAACAACTCCTGGTGCTGCTGCTCGTGATTGATCCCGAGCGTGGTTAGCTCAAGCAACTTCTCCGGCGACGAGTTTTTACCCACGCGATCGATCAGGTCGTGCATCTTTTCGTCGGCAAAATGGCGGAAGTCGTATACCTGATCGACCGTTGGCCGAGACAGGTGACCACGCTCCGCCCGGCTCCACTACTCGACGGATCCGGACACAGGATCAACTGTGTCGATGGAGGTCGCTCCGTCCGCAGCGGACTAGATTACTGAAACTGGGGCCGGCCGTTGATTGCGGTCGGCCCCAGTTTTGTCCGCCTTCTGGCACCCGATCTGCGCTAATCTCTGGGGTGCAACAAACCCGCTTTGGAGGCGTGAATGGACACCCGATCGCTCGGAACCGATGGCCCGCAAGTTTCTGTTGTGTGCCTCGGCGCGTGGCCGCTCGGCGGTGGCATGGGCGTAATACCTGACGATCAGGCGATCTCCGCCATACATGCGGCGCTCGATGTCGGGATGACCTTCATCGATACAGCAGAGGGATACCGGACGAGCGAATCTGTGCTCGGCAAGGCACTGCACGGACGTCGGCATGAAGCCTTTCTCGCCACCAAGTTATCGGGAGACCACTCGCCTGAACATATTATTCAAGCGATCGAGAACAGCCTGGCCTCACTTGGTACCGATTACGTAGATCTTTACCAGCTCCACTCGCCAAAGCCACAGTGGCCGATTCAGGACACGTTAGGTGAGCTAGTGAAGCTCCAGGAACAAGGGAAGATCAGGTACATAGGCGTCTCCAACTTCTCGGGCGATCAACACCATGAGGCCGCCGAACACGGGCCGATCAACAGCTCCCAGCCTCGATACAACATGCTGTTCAGGGGCGCCGAATACGATGTCCTACCTGCGTGCCTTGAACTCGGCATCGGCGTGATGGCGCACTCCCCGCTCGCCAAAGGGATCCTCACCGGCAAATACAAACCGGGCCACCGGTTCCCGGACGACGACGAACGAAGTGACCATTTCGTGTTCCGTGAGGGCCGCGCCGATGGCGCGTGGGAGATCGTTCCAACACTCCAGACCTGGGCCGCCGATCACGGGTGTGACCTGGTACAACTGGCGATCGCCTGGACACTGGCACATCCGTCCATGGCGTCGTGCATTGCGGGAGCAAAGACGGCGGAACAGGTGCTGCACAACGCGAGCGCAGCGGACTGGCGGCTCAGCGAGTCAGAGATGTTGGAGCTTGGCGAGATCCTGGCTCCGGTGAACCTGGGCGGCTGAATCACTGAATCAAGGGGTAATCCAATATTGAGCTGATCGCCCGCCCCAAAATAAAACCTCTATCGGGGGTACCAGCGCCGGCCTTCGATCAACCCTCGGATGTAACCGACCTGCCCTATGTGTTGCAGGTTTCCGGTCGCCATACCGACCATCTCTTCGGCAAGCGTGTTGCCGGAATCATCCAGCACACGATCTTGGTTATCCGCTTCCGGCGTCGCCAGAAATTTCAACGTCCGCTGGTACACAGCGTCGTAATAGCCAATAATCACGCCTGCATCCGGCGGCCTGACGGCATCAACCTGGTCAGATGTGTGCCCGACGCCGTAGTCTTTTGGATTCGCAGGAAGCCCGTACTTCTCATACCAGCGGCCTTCTATCCAGGTCTGCTCGCCCCTGTCCATGTCCGATACACGGCGGTCCAGTCCGCGGGTTAGATGCCAGCCGACCCAGGCGATAGAGTTTGCCTCAACAGCCGGGCGATACCAGAGTTGCTCCGGGGTTAGACCTGCAAACGCCAGGTCCATAAAAACGTGGACGCGTTCGAGGGCATTCCCCGTGTATTCATTGATCTTCACTCGACCGTCCTCTGACCAGAATCAGCCTTGTAGCACGACGCAGGTCATGGTTCGCGTCACTCCCGCAACGTTATGGACTTCCATCTGGTAGCCGGCCAGGTCAGCGAGCTCATCGACCTGAACCGTGCAGATGATGTCGTGCGGGCCGGTGACGGCGTCTACCGTTTTCGTTCCATCGATCGCCCTTAATGCGTCGATGAGCGCCGATACTTCGCTGCCGTGGGCTGTGTCGACCAGTTGATATGCGCGAACCGTCATTAATCTCCCCGTCCACGCCCGATAAATCGTGGCGCATTCTGGCGTCCGGTTGACTGCGTCGGACTCGGTCCCTGTTACGGGTTATGCGGAGAGTGTAACCGTCTAGTCCGCAAAAGGTCGTTGCCGGTTAGAATTTGCCGACCCCCAACAGGGGAAGTACCGGTGATCGACGATCATCCGGCGTCTTACCGCCACAGCATGCCACCCACGGCAAGCGCTCAAATCACGGTTACTAAAACAGTGCCCAGCATACCCAGAGAATATCGAGGGAGAGATTAATTGAAGGTCTCAGGTCGATTCGGCGCCGGTCTACTATCGGACGTCCCTTCCGAGGTCGAACGCGCTGAGCGTCTCGGCTACGACGCTATCACCACTTCAGAGACGAAGTACGAGGCGACTACCCGGTGGACCCTTGCTGCACACGTAAGCACGCGGGCGGAGATCGGCACCTCAATTATCATCGCCTTCCCTCGCAGCCCGTTCGTAATGGCGCAGATGGCCTGGGAATTACAAAAATTGACCGGCGGCCGGGTAATGATCGGACTCGGAACACAGGTCAAGGGCCACAACGAGCGTCGCTTCAGTTCCGGTACATGGGAGGCTCCGGCCACACGCATGGAGGAGTACATCCGCATGATGCGAGCTGTATGGGACACGTTTCAGACCGGAGCGAAGCCGGAATTTGAAGGGCGCTTCTACAACTTCACGCTGTGCCCGCCCGCCTTCAACATGGGACCAATAGATGTCCCACCGCCAAAGATATTCATCTCCGCCGTCGGGCCGGCCATGACTCGCGTCGCCGGGCGTGTCGCAGACGGACTGTTCCTCCACAGCTTCACTACGGAGAAGTACGTCCGTGAGGTCACACTGCCTGAGCTTGCACGCGGCGCCGAGCAAGCCGGTCGCAATCTCTCCGATATAGAGGTGTCAGGTGGAGGGATGATGGCGCTCGGGGAGACCGAGGAAGAGATCGAGCAGAAACTCCTGGCGCTCCGCCAACCGATTTCCTTCTACGGTTCAACACGCACCTACCTCAACGTCTTTGACACGCACGGCCGCGGAGAACTGGGGCTAATGCTCCACGATATGTCGGTGCGCGGAGAATGGGACCGCATGATCGAGTCCGTGCCGATGGACGTGGTACGTGAATTCGCCATCACCTCCACGTACGATAACTTGCCGGATGTACTGGCAAAACGCATGGATTACGCCACACGGGTATCCTTCGATGCGCCCTCAGAGACGCCGGAAGAAGAGGCCCGACTGGCCGAATTAATCCGGAGAGTTCAGGCTATCTAGCCCGGACTCAACGCCCTCTTCCAATAGAACGGCGGCACCAACAGAGTGACGATCATGAAGAAGATTACTCTACTGACCGCGGCGATAGGATTTGCGGTTGTGATGGCGTTCCTGAAAGGGAGGTCGGGAAGAAAGGCGGCTGTCGACAATCCCGAAGTCCCGCATCGGACCTGAAACCGGTGTAGAAGCGCCTTGACCGTCAAGCGGCCTTCCGGCGCTCGATTTCTGGCCTGGAACGTCGATCCTTGATCTCCTCAAGCCGCGTCGCCTCGCGCATCAGGAATTCGTTCAATGGGCCGTTGATCAATCCCGGAAGAGTTGTGCGGATAGCAGTGCCCTTCCCGGGTTGGCTCTCGACAGATATGTCGCCCCCGTGAAGTTTCACAATCGAGGCCATGATGTACAGGCCGACTCCAGTGCCTGGAACTGACCGCGTCTCCTGGTTGCCTACACGGTAGAACGCCTCGAAAATTTGAGCCTGGGATTCGATAGGAATTCCGACTCCTTCGTCTGAAATCGTCAATTCCAGTTGGTTCTCACCTATATCCGCTCTCATCAAGATAACAGTGCTTTCGGGGGAGAATTTTGATGCGTTGGTCACCAGATTGGTGATCATCTGCTCCATGCGGTTCCTATCCCCGGTTAACCACAGGCCCGCCGAGGAGTCATGGATAGCAAGCCTCTGGTTTTTCTTGCTCAGGATCGGTTCAAACATCGCAGACATGTCACGTAACAGGTCCGATATCCGGAATTCACCCGATTCGAGGGCCAGCGTGCCGGCGTCAATTCTCGTCAGGTCCAGCAGGTCATTGATCAACAGATTCAGGCGGTGGACGTTCCGGCCAATCACGTTGAGTTGCTTCATTTCGCGCTGGCTCAGGTTGCCGGATTGATTTGTCTTCAAGATATCGGTGAAAGCGGAGATGCTTGTGAGCCGGGTCTTCAGTTCGTGCGATACGGTCGCCAGAAAGCGGGTCTTAGCGCCGTTTGCGATCGTCAGTTCTTCGAAAGCCGATTGGATCTCGTCGCGGGCGGCCGTGCTCGACCAGTAGGCCTCTTCAAGTTCCACTTTTTGTTCAGACAACGCGTCGAACGCTTGCTGCAGTTCCTGGTGCAATGATTCCTGCCGGCTTCGCCATTCGATCAGACAGGCCGAGAGTGATCATGCGCTCAACCAGGAGCGCCGTTCGCGCGCTGCGCATCTCGGTCTCCGTTATGGATGCCGTCATCGCGTGCGCGGCTGATCTGACGGATTGGAGTTCAGTTTCGCTGAACGGGGTCCCGGTAGCTCGCTCGATCAATAAATACGCGACGGCCGGCCGGAAATCGCCTATTGGAGCGATGGACCAGAGTGCGTTGGCGCCCTCAATTACGGTCGGCGAAAAAGATGAAGAGGCTACCCGGTTCGTTATAAACGAGTTCAGCTCGATCGCCGTCCAACTGGGTCCGGCGGTCAGGACATCGGTGAAAGCGCGATACGCCAAGCGAGCTGGTTCGTCACCCCAGCCGCTAATGAGCACCGCAAGAGAACGGTACCTCACTTGCTCACGTAATTTATTGGTTACGTGTGCGTAGTCGTTCAATTTCTGATCACCAAACATTGGTGCCTGATTTGAAACATTGGGCACTGTTGGTCATCCACATATCGCTCTTCCTCTCATCACCGCTCTGATGATCTTCCCACACGGCTGAGGCGACGAAATGCTGGTCCTCACCACATCAATATGTCGGTAAGTCAGCAGGTCCAGATGATATTCCCGGGTGTTACCCACAGGGTGCACTGGGCGTCCTTATCCGAATTCCCCGGCGCTAACGTCAGTCCCTGCATTGGCAGGTTCAAGTCAGGCTGGATACTCGTGCTGCAAGAACCCGGATAACAAGTTATTGAACACATCTGGCCGTTCGAAATAGATCGAGTGTCCGGTCTCTGGCACTCGTTCTAGATGTGCTCCGGGGGTCACATTCGCCGCCGCCGCAATCATCGAAGATGGCAGCACGACGTCTTCTTCTCCCGTTATGTATACCGTCGGCGTCCGGTAACCGGACATATCTTCGGGTGTCAGATCTATCCGAAGTCTCGATGTCCTCGGCTGGTTCAAGCCCTGTATAGCGGAGTAGAGGTAATGCATCGCGGGTTGATCCGTGGAGCACCGCTCTCCGAGAGCAGGGTTGAAGCTGCCGGTACGCCGTTCTTCCCACGCCCGTCTCAGCCTCTCCAATCCCTCCCGGTTGGCCTCACGAGCCTGATCGATCTCGGGTGTGCTCAAGTTGCCCGGAGTAGAAGCCATGAATAGCGCCGCCACGCGGTCCGGCATTTGGACAGCTAACGGAAGACATGTCCATCCACCCATCGACTGCGCTACCAGCGCAACCCGCTCTATCTCAAGATGATCCAGGAACTCAAGAAGTACCTCTGAGTACTCGACTCGGCCGCCGGCATCATCAATCCAACTAGAGCGACCAAATTCGGGATGGCTGAAGGTAATGCAGGTGTAGCTGCCCATGAAATACGGAACCTGCTGCCACCATGAAAGGCGATTCCCACCGGCCCCATGTGCAAACACGATCGCCGGGCCCTGCCCTTCTATTTCATAATCAATCGTTGCA
>Ga0114993_10001737_pt1 | contig 24834 bp, 26 predicted proteins | sample ArcticOcean_MG_C_FD_87042 | JGI IMG/M metagenome (GOLD analysis project Ga0114993, IMG submission 87042) | Marine microbial communities from western Arctic Ocean - ArcticOcean_MG_CB2_150 | ecosystem: Environmental > Aquatic > Marine > Oceanic | place: Arctic Ocean: Canada Basin | collected...
AAAAAACAAATATGTGTATGTTGGCTCGTCTAATAAATACATAATCTATACAAAACTTCTAAAAAATGTGTTACGTAGAATAAATTCTAATACAATTAAAATTATAGTTAAAATAACAAAAGGACGATATTTTTCATCATAATTAGTATACTTAAATTCTTCTATTTCTGTTTTTTCTAACTTATTAATTACAGAATAAATTTGGGCTAATTTTTCATTATCCGTAGCTCTAAAGTATTGACCTCCAGTAGCATCAGCTATAGCTTCCAGAAGCTTTTCATCAATTTCAACTTTAGTCATTCCATATTGAAAGCTACCATTTGGTAAAATTCCGATTGGAGCTTTGGCCATCCCATTGCTACCTATACCAATTGTATATGTTTTAATTTTATATTCCGCTGCTAATTCGGAAGCAATTTTTGGATCGATAAAACCAGAATTGTTAACTCCATCAGTTAAAAGGATAATTACTTTACTTTTAGCTCGACTATCTTTTAATCTATTTACTGATGTAGCTAACCCCATTCCAATTGCTGTTCCATCTTCAATTAATCCTTGATATTGAATTTCAGACAAACTACTTTTAATGATATTTTTATCACTAGTTATTGGGGTAAGAGTATAACTCTCCCCTGCATACACTACCAATCCTATACGATCAGACACTCTATCATCAATAAAATCTGATGCTACCCTTTTGAGAGCCTTAAGACGGCTAGGTTTTAAGTCTTGAGCTAACATGCTAGATGAAACATCAATTGCCATAACAATATCTATTCCTTTATTTGTTTTACTCTTAATTGAAATTTCTGAAGTTTGGGGTCTCGCTAATGCTATTATTAATACAGATAAAGCAACTATTCTAAAAACAAAAAGTAATGGGCGTAAGTATACTCTTAATGTTTTTCTTTTAATAGCCTCTAAAGATGATAATTGAAAATATGCTTGTCTATTTTTATGAGAATAAACCTCCCAAATAATCAAGACTGGAATTAGACTGAATAGCCAGAAAAAGTCAGGATTTAAAAAAGATATATTTTCTAACATTTTTCTATAATTCTTTTATTAATTTAATACTATTAATAATTCTATTATTTATTTCATCACCATAACGATCGTTCTTATTGTAAATTAAGGTTAAATTAACCTTTCCTTTATCATAAACAATAATTAAAGTTGTGAAAAAACATCTAACCATTTCATTTTTATTACCCTTCGGATAATCAAGTGTTCCTGAGATTTTAAGAGAAGGCAACCCTGATGGTGTTTCAAAATTTTCCGTATCCATTAATATATTAACAGCTCCTTGGTTCTGATATCTCCCAATCGTTTGATCAAGAATTTGCTGAGTTCTTTCTTCTCCACTAATTTTAGTATCCGCCTTTGAGTCCTGGCTTGAATCACTTCCTGTTTTTTTTATAAAAAGTAATTCAAGATAATATTTAGATTGAATACTGTCCATCACAAAAAGAGTTGAAGTCTTTGGATTAATTATTTTTCTTTTAAGAATTTTTGGAGTTGATATTTGTATGGGTGGAGAACCGTACTGAGAATTAAACCATTTATTATCAATTAATTTTTTAGTTGGATATCCTAATAATGTATCTCTAACAGAATAGTAACCAAAAATTGATATAAAGGAAAAAAGTGTTAAAATAGATAAAACTAATATGGAGCTTACAACCCACTTGAAAATCTTATTTCTTTTTTTTCTTCTCAACAGCTCTTCATACTCTTTTTTTGCTTTTAATTCTTCTAATGTTGGCTCTGGTAAAACTTCTTTTGTTTCTATGACAACATCTTCAACTAGTTTTCTGTCTAATTTAACAGCCCCTGTAACAGGAATAGATCTAGCAAATTTTACTAAATCTGCCGTGCTAAGAACCATTTTTAAATTTTTAATAGTTGCTTCTTCTAGATCTAATTTTCCGCTTTTCTTATGTAGTTTTAATTTTAATAAAAGCTGATCTGATGTGCTTTCCAAAGCATCTATATTAGCTTCCTCTTCAAGATATCTTCTAACTACTTCAGTTAATTCAGAATAGTATTTTTTATACTCCTCCTGAACCTTAGGTTCTCTTTTTTCGAGTTCTTTAAGAGCTTTAATTGCTCTTTCAAAAGGCGGTAAAATTTTCTTTCTTTCTAAAACTTTTCTTTGATAGATTAATGTTAAATAAATAAGACTAATAATAAGAATAGTTATTAAAATTGCGAAAATCATTCGCTTTATTAGATTATCATAATTTTTTTTAACAGAATTAAGTGGTTTAATTTGAAAAAGATTTTGCTTAAGAGTATCTACAATTATATCGTTTACTTGAATTTTTACTGAATCTGATAGTTTTGAAAAACCATTAACTAAAACACGTTGAGGGGGTATATTATAATATCCTGAATCAAATTGAATAAGAGCATATCTTTTACTCAAAAAATATCTGTCTTTAATTTTTTGAGTGTCTGTGGGAAAAATTTCTAAAAGTTCCATGGGAGCAATTTGTAACTCTTCTGGAAATTCAATTCTCTGAATTGAATCCACTTCAATATTTAAAAAATAATCAATTTGTTCACCAATATTAATTGTACTTGAAACAACCCCAGAATTAACTTCTGATATGTTTTGACCATTAAGGTGTCCAAACATGAATAAAATTAAAATAGATCTGAAAAACTTCATTTATCTAGTTCTATTTTTAAAATAACCTAATAGTTTTTTTACATAGCTTTCAGAAACTTCACAGCTAATTGATCCTGCTCCATTTTTATTAAATAATGTTGAGAAAATTTCAGCATTTAGTTTGTATTCTCTTGAATAAGACTTGCGTATTCTTTTAGAATCAGTGTCAATCCATGAAATTCCTTTTCTTTCTGTATCCATCATAGGCACTAGACCCATTTTAGAAATATGTGTTTCTAGTATATCATAAATTCTAATTCCTGTTAAATCATGTTTTTTTGCAGCAATTTTTAATGTTTTTTCATAACTAGAGTCAATAAAATCTGATAGCAGAAATACTATTGCTTTCTTTTTTAAAACACTTGATAAAAAAGCTAATGCTTCACCTATATGAGTAGATTTGTTTATTGGTTCAAATTCTAGCAATTCTCTTATTATTCTTAATATATGTGAACGGCCCTTTTTAGGAGGAATATATAATTCTATTTGACCTGAAAACATTATCATACCTACTTTATCGTTATTTTGAAGTGCAGAAAAAGCTAGAGTAGCTGCTATCTCAGTAATTATTTCTCTTTTAGTTTGAGATTGAGATCCAAAAAACTCAGACCCACTTATATCTATCAACAACATCAATGTAAGCTCACGCTCTTCTTCAAAAACCTTTATATATGGACTGTTATATCTAGCAGTTACATTCCAATCAATAGCTCTTACATCATCACCAAACTGATATTGTCTAACCTCGCTAAAAGTCATCCCTCTACCTTTAAATGTACTATGGTATTCGCCGCCAAATATATTATTACTTAATCGCCGGGACTTAATCTCGATTTTACGAACTTTTTTTAAAAGTGCTTTAGTATCCATCAAATGATTAATTATAACTTATGGCACTTCGACTTCATTAACTATTTGACTAATTATGTCTTCAGTATTAATGTTTTCTGCTTCAGCTTCGTATGTTAAAACAATTCTATGACGAAGTACATCATAAATTACTGCTCTTATATCCTCAGGAATAACATAGCCTCTATGTCTTAAAAAAGCATGACACTTTGCAGCAGTCGCCAAATTAATACTTCCTCTGGGAGATGATCCAAAACCAATTAAAGGTTTTAAGTTACTAAGATTATAATTTTCAGGATAACGAGTACAGAAGATCAAATCAAGTATGTATTTTTCAATTTTTTCATCCATATAAACCATTCTAACTGATTCTTGGGCTCTTAAAATTTGCTTAGTTGTAACAACTGGCTTTATTTTTTCAAATGCTCCTTTTAAATTAGAACGAACGATTAACTTTTCATCTTCAATTTTAGGATAATCAATGATTGTTTTTAACATAAACCTATCAACTTGGGCTTCAGGTAATGGATAAGTTCCTTCTTGTTCAACTGGATTTTGAGTTGCCATTACTAAAAATGGTGCTGTTAACTTAAATGAGGTGTCTCCAATTGTAACTTGCTTCTCCTGCATAGCTTCTAGGAGTGCTGATTGAACTTTGGCTGGGGCTCGGTTTATTTCATCAGCCAATACAAAATTGGCAAAAATTGGACCTTTCTTTATTGAAAAGTCATTCTCCTTCATGTTAAATATCATTGTCCCTATTACATCTGCCGGTAAAAGGTCTGGAGTGAACTGAATACGACTAAAGCTGCCTTTAACTGCTTGACTTAAAGTATTAATTGCTAAAGTCTTTGCCAAACCTGGAACGCCTTCTAATAAAATATGTCCTTGACCTAAAAGACCAATGATAAGTCTTTCAATCATATTCTTTTGACCAACAATGACTTTATTCATTTCCCTTGTAAGTATATCTACAAAGGCACTTTCCTTCTCAATAATTTCATTTATTGAATTAATATCTATGTTAGTGTTTTCCATAATATAGACTAGGTTTAAAATTTGGTGCAACAAAAATGAAGATTAATTTCAATAATTGTTGTTAATAATTGGTTAAAAAATAGAACTTGACCCTAGCCTAGGGGTACAAAGTATTACTAATTTAGGAGAAAATATAAGTTATAATGAATAAAGAATCCGATTCTAAAATTATTTCAGGAACAATGACATGGGGGAAATGGGGCATGAATCTATCAACCCATGAAATGCAAGATCTCATAGAATACAATTTAGAATTAGGCATAAATTCTTTTGACCATGCAGATATTTATGGAGGATATACTACAGAAACTGAGTTTGGAAAGGCATTTCAACTATCAAGCATACAAAGAGAAAAAATAAAACTAATTACTAAATGTGGGATACAATATCCATCAGATTTAAGACCAGTAAAAATAAAACATTACGATTATTCAACCAAACATATCAGGTTTTCAGTTGAAAATTCATTAAGAAATTTAAAAACCGAATATATTGATGCGTTTTTACTTCATAGACCAAGCCCACTAATGAATCCTGATGAAATTGGTTCTATAATTTCAGAGCTTAAAACTGAAGGTAAAATAAAAGAATTTGGGGTTTCTAATTTTACAAGATCACAAATAGAATTATTAAGCGCTTCAACTAATATTGAATATAACCAAATTGAATGTTCTGCTACAAATACTGATTCATTAACTAATGGAATACTCGACTATTGTCAGTTAAAAAAAATAAATGTAATGGCCTGGTCACCTTTAGGTAGTTATTTTAAAGTTTTAGATGTAAAAAAGAATCGAATCAAGTCCATTTTAGAAAAACTATGTCAAAAGTACTCTTGCCAAGAAGATCAACTTCTTTTAGCATGGCTCATAAAGCATCCTGCAAGAATTAGTCCTGTAATTGGAACAACAAAAAAAAAGAGGCTTTTATCTTCAGTTAAAGCAAAATTTATAAATCTTGAAATAACCGATTGGTTTTCAATTTTAGAGGCCAGCTGGGGAAAACGTATACCTTAAAACTATGATAAAAAAAATAATTTTAATCACAGGGGCTAGTAGTGGAATTGGTTGGTCTACTGCTGGTAAACTTGCAAAAAAAGGACACTCTTTAATCTTATGCGGAAGAAATAAAAATAAACTTGATGAATTATCAAAAGTATTAGATACGGATACTCATATTTTAACTTTTGACGTAAGAAATAAAGAAGAAGTTTTCAAATCTATATTATCAATTCCAAAAGAATTCAAAAATATCGATGTTTTAATTAATAATGCTGGAAATGCTCATGGACTCGCTCTCGCTCATGAGTCAAATATTTTAGACTGGGAGGCAATGATTGATGGAAATGTTAAAGGCCTTTTTTATGTCACAAAAGCGATTTTGAATGACATGGTTAAAAAAAAATCAGGTCAAATAATTAATGTTGGTTCCGTAGCAGGAAAAGAATCATATCCAAAAGGTAATGTTTATTGCGCCAGTAAAGCTGCCGTTGAAAAGTTTACAGAGGGTCTTCGTTTAGATTTAAATCCATTTAGTATTAGAGTTGGTGCAGTTCATCCAGGATTAGTCGCTACAAATTTTTCTAATGTAAGATTCAAGGGAGATAAAGAAAGGGCTAAAAAAGTTTATGAAGGGTTTACACCCTTATCTGCAAATGATGTGGCTGATTGTATTTGTTATATGATTGAAGCTCCAAAGCATGTTAATATAGCAGATTTCACAATTCTACCTACAGACCAGGCTAACGCATATGTTTTAAATAAATCAGATTAATTAATATTTATCTAGACCCTCTGGATATAAAAAATGATTGTAAGGGAATCTAGTTACGTGAATTTCACGAATGGCTTTGTATATCTCTTCTTTAAACTTTTTAAAATTGTCTTTTTGAAGGGCTGATATAAATACGCTTTTATCATTACTTTGACTAATCCATGAGGCTTCCAACTCTTCAATTGTATAATTACTTTTTGTCTTTTTTATAATTAAATCATTTGGATCCCATGGTTCTGGTTTATATGCATCAATCTTATTAAAAATCATTAATTTAGGTTTATCTATACTTTTTATATCGTATAAAATTTGATTTACAGACTCAATATGATCTTCAAAATTAGGATGGGATATATCAACTATATGTAATAATAAATCAGCCTCTTTAACCTCATCTAGAGTGCTTTTAAATGATTCCACTAGCTGAGTTGGAAGCTTTCTTATAAACCCTACTGTGTCACTAAGCAAAAACGGAAGGTTACCAATTACAACTTTACGAACTGTTGTATCTAATGTTGCAAACAACTTGTTTTCAGCAAAAACATCACTTTTTGAAATTACATTCATTAGTGTTGACTTTCCAACATTTGTATATCCAACTAATGCTACTCTAACAAGTTCTCCTCTATTTCCTCTTTGAGTAGCCATTTGCTTATCTATAAGCATCAACTTCTTTTTTAGAAGTGAAATTTTATCTCTAACTATCCTTCTGTCTGTTTCAATTTCTGTTTCACCTGGACCTCTCATTCCTATACCACCTCTTTGTCTTTCAAGATGAGTCCATAGGCCTTTTAGACGAGGAAGCAAGTATTGGTACTGAGCTAATTCAACTTGTGTTCTTGCGTAGCTTGTTTTAGCTCGTTGAGCAAAAATATCAAGTATCAAACCTGTTCGATCTAATATTTTACAGCGAAGTAATTTCTCTATATTATTTTGTTGAGTAGGAGATAATTCATCATCAAAAATAACTGTACTTACTTCTTGTTCATCAACAAAAAATTCAACTTCAGATAATTTTCCACTACCAATAAAAGTTTTTGGATTCGGTAAGTTTATTTTCTGGGTAAATCGCTTTATTACCTCGCCACCTGCGGTAAAAGATAAAAACTCAAGTTCATCTAGATACTCCTTTGATTTATACTCGTTTTGTTCAGGAGTTATAACTCCAACTAAAACTGTCTTTTCATAGACTAATGATTTTTGTTCAATCATTGTCAGATTTCCAGGTTTTTAATAAAAAATTGTCAAAAGTAAGTTCAGCATAAGTGTAATGATTAAACCAATCTCCTAAATTAATATAACGAGATTTTTCCATAGGAATATCTATAGGTCGATGAGTATGACCAAAAACATAAAAGTTTCTGGGTTTTTCTTTTTCTTTTTTTAATGCATATTGAAAAATAATTTCATTTTCAGGCACATCACATATAATATTATCATCACCAGAAATCAACTTATTATTTATGGATAAATACTGAGCCAACTTAACTCCAATATCAGGATGAATCCATCTAAAAAGAAATTTTGAAATCGAATTAGTAAAAACCATTTTCATTCTTTTATATCCATAATCTCCTGGACCAAGGCCATCTCCATGACCAATTAAAAAGGATTTACCATTTATTTCAAACTCTTGCGGTTTGTGAAAAACAGGTATGCCAAGTTCAGTAATAAAATAATCTTCCATCCACAAGTCATGATTACCAACAAAAAAATATATAGTAATGCCATTATCAGACATATTAGCTAATTTTCCAAGAATTCTGACAAATCCTTTTGGAACAACTGATTTATATTCAAACCAAAAATCAAAAAGGTCACCTAATAGAAATAAAGCTCCAACATCTTTTTCAATATAATTAAGCCATTCCAAAAACTTTTCTTCTCTAATTTTGCTAGATTCTGAAGATGGAGCACCAAAATGTTGGTCTGAAGCAAAATAGACTTTTTTGATTTTTGAAAAAGATAAAGTAATCATTGTTTACAAAGATAGGAAAGCTTAACAATTAAGAGCTTGATCGATATCATCAATCAAATCCTGAGAATCTTCTATTCCAACACTAAGCCTGATTAAAGAGTCTAAAACTCCACTTTTTTCTCTTAATTTTTTTGGAATTGATGCATGAGTCATACTTGCTGGGTGACCTGCCAAACTCTCCACTCCACCAAGAGATTCTGCTAAAGTAAAAATTTTCAAATTCTCAATTATTTTTATAGCCTTTTCATAATTAGAGCTTTTGGTAATAAAAGAAATCATCCCTCCAAAACCTCTCATTTGTTTTTTTGCAACTGAATGATTTAAATGATTAGTAAAACCTGGCCAATATACTCTTTCAATCAAAGAACTTTGGTTTAAAAACTCTGCAATTTTTCTACCATTATAGCAATGACGCTCCATTCTTACTGCTAAAGTTTTAATACCCCTTAGAGTAAGAAAACAGTCCATTGGTCCTGGTACAGCTCCACTTGCGTTTTGAACAAAACGGAGACGTTCTTCTAAATCATCAGAATTTACAATTAATGCTCCTAAAATAACATCACTATGACCAGCAATATATTTTGTTGCAGAGTGCATAACAATATCAGCCCCTAATAAAAGTGGATTCTGCAAATACGGTGATGCGAATGTATTATCAACAGCTAACAATATATCATTTGCCTGAGCTATAACACTTACAGCTTGAATATCTACAACATTCATCATTGGATTGGTAGGTGTCTCAACCCAAATCAATTTAGTTTTATTATTGATTTTAGATTTTATTTCATGTGTATTTTGTAAATCAACAAAATGAAAATTGAGATCGAAAATTTCAAAAATTTTTATGAATAATCTATATGAGCCTCCATATAAATCATGAGTAGCAATTACTTCATCACCTGGTTTTAATAATTTAAGTACTGCATCCATAGCAGCAAGACCTGATCCAAAAGCCAAGCCATGTTTTCCAGTTTCAATACTAGCTAATGCGTTTTCAAGGGCAGTTCTTGTAGGATTATGTGTTCTACTATACTCATAACCTTTGTGACCTCCTGGTGTTGTTTGTGCATAAGTAGAGGTCTGGTAAATAGGAGGCATAACTGCTCCAAATGATTCGTCAAGCTTTTGCCCACCATGTATTACTCTGGAATTAAAATGCAAATTTTTCTTCATAAAAACCAACTTTAAAATTTAAACAAATGTATTTGATTTTATCATAAATATAATCTCATATGACTAAAATACATTTTCTTTGTATATGAAAAATATACTCACATGCTCGCTTTTTATTATTTAAAAAACTGCTCAACTTGTAAAAGAATTATAAAAGAGCTAGGTGTAGGTGATTCCATAAATTTAATAGATATAAAAAACAATCCGATTTCAGAAAACGAACTTCAATTTTTGAAGTCTTTATCTGGAAGTTATGAGTCATTATTTAGTAAGAAGGCGCAATTATATAAAAAAAGGATGTTTAAAGAAAAAAGGCTTACTGAAGATGATTATAAAAAACTCATTTTAGAGCATTATACTTTTTTAAAAAGACCAATTTTAGTGTTTAATAAAAATATATGTGTGGGAAATTCCTCAAAAGCAATTCAACAAGCAAAAGAAGTTTTAGATGGACAAAAATAAAATTCTGGCTCTAATCGCTGCTCTCACTGCAACAACCATATATGGGTTGAATCATACTATTGCTAAAGTAGTTATGCCTCATCATATTGGAGCTTTTGGGTTTATACAGTTAAGACTAATGGGTGCTGGTTTTATTTTTTTAATTATTAGTTTTTTCGTGCCCAAACAAAAAATTGATACTGCCGATTATTTAAGATTGTTTTTTGCTGCTCTACTTGGTATGTGTATTAACATGCTAATGTTTTTTAAAGGGCTAGAGCTTTCTACGCCAATAAATAGTAGTGTGATTATAACTTTGACACCTTTAATGGTCCTTGTGCTATCCTATATTTTTTTGAAAGAAAAAATGGGAGTCTTAAAACTTGGAGGAATTTTAATTGGATTTGCTGGTGCAGTTATATTGACTTTTTATGGTAAAAAAGTAAGTGCAAACGCTCCAAATATTATGTTAGGAAATATTATGTTTCTAATTAATGCATCTGCTTTTGCAGGGTATTTAGTCTTATCAAAACCGCTTACACAAAAATACCATACTCTAGTGATAATGAAATGGATGTTCTTAATTGGTATTATTTTATCTTTTCCTATTACTCAAGCTGAGTTTAGAGCCGTTGAATGGACACTGCTTCCTTTTGATGCTATTTGGAGAATGTCTTTTGTTGTTATAGGAACAACATTTTTAACTTATCTGCTAAATATGTATGCTCTTAAAACTCTTCCAGCATCTACAATAGGAGCCTTTATCTATTTACAACCGCTAATTGCTATTATTTACGCAATAATATCTGGGAATGACACGCTGGATTTAGTGAAAATTATTGCAATGCTTCTTGTCTTTTCTGGAGTTGCTTTGGCAACCTCAAAAATGAAAAAATAAAATTATTTATCTATAATGAATATGCAATCCCTCCAGTAGCTTCTTGTATATCTATGCATCCTTTTTGTTCCCCAGGTATTGGACGATAATCAAGGATATTTTCTCCGATGTATTCATTTAACTTAAATGCTCTTACACCCAAATCGCGAAGACTAATAGTCGCTTTATATGCCATAGCCTCCTCTGAAGGGTTAGTAGAATTTGATTTGTTATCTAATAAATTATTCCACTCTTTAGTTTTATAATCTTCAGCCATGAGAAACTTTTTCAATTGATTTTCATAATCGGCAGTAGTTAATTTTGAAATACTAAACTTTAATGTAACATTTTGAGTATTTTTAATTAATGCATTTAAATCTCTTACTGATTTGTCTTTAGCTTCTTCATTCAATGCTATGAAAGCAAATGTGTCAATATACCTAACAAGATTTAACTCATAAGCTCCAGGAACATCAGAGGTCTTTGGAATAATTATATCCAACATTTTAGACATAAATTCTATTTGATCACTTTTAAAAAACTTGGGGTTCCAGTCAATTTCTGATTGACAACTATGAAGCAATCCAATAACAGTTGGAGTTAGAGTAATAGTTCCAAGGGATAAACCAATTTTTTTTAATGCTTTTCTTCGTTTCATTCTGAGAAATTATATATTCATTTTTTTAAGTTGTTCAACTGCATGATTTGCAGCTCTTGCTGTCAGGGCCATATATGTAAGTGATGGGTTTGTACATCCTCCAGAAGTCATTGCTGAACCATCGGTTACGTATACATTAGGCACACTATGTAATTGATTGTTTCTGTTTAAAACAGATGTTTTTGGATCATTTCCCATTCTTGCTGTACCCATTTCATGAATACCATTACCAAAATTATATTTTCTATCATTTCCTTTAACATTATTAAATCCTGCAGTTTCTAACATTTCTATTGCTTGTTCCTGCATATCTTTCCTCATATTTAATTCGTTTTCTTTAATTTCAGCATCAAAAGTAATTGTAGGTAACCCCCATTTATCAGGTCTATCATAATCTAACATCATTTTATTATCATGATAAGGTAAAATTTCACCAAAACCACCTAGTCCCATAGCCCAATCACCAGGTTTTAAAATAGCTTCTTTGAATTTGGCTCCATATGCTAGTTCTTTTACATTATGTGACCAGCCATATCGACCTCCACCTCCTTGATAACCATAACCTCTAATAAAATTTTTATGATTGGTTTTTCCACCTAAATTTCTAAATCTTGGAATATATATACCATTAGGTCGGCGGCCAGTATAGTATTTATCTTTAAAACCATCATGCTGCCCACTAGCTCCAACTTGGAAATGATGATCCATCAAATTATGACCTAATTCTTCAGAATCATTACCCATACCATTAGGGAACCGATCTGATTTAGATTTCATTAATATTGAGGTTGTTGGAATAGTTGAAGCACATAAAAAAATAACTTTTGCGGAATATTCTATTGTCTCATTTGTTACAGCATCTATTATTTTTACACCTTTTGCATGTTTTTTATCTGCATCATAAACAACTTCATAAACAACGGAGTTGGGTCTTAATGTCATATTTCCTGTAGCTTCAGCCGCAGGAAGCGTAGAGGAATTTGAGCTAAAATAGCCTCCAAACGGACAACCACGTCTACATCTATTTCTATACTGGCATGACACCCTCCCTAAACCTGGCTTAGTCCCTTCTGTTATATGAGCTACTCTTCCTATAGTAAGTAGACGATCATCATACTTGTTATTAAGAGATTTTTTTAGTTCTTCCTCCACACAATGAAGTTCCATTGCTTTCAAAAATTTTGAATCTGGTAAATGAGGAAGTCCCAAGTACTCTCCACTAACGCCTATATATTCCTCTACATACTCATACCATGGCGCTAAATCTTTATATCTAATTGGCCAGTCTACAGCAATCCCATCTTTTAAGTTAGCTTCAAAATCAAAATCACTAAGCCTATAGACTTGTCTACCCCATAATAATGATCGACCTCCAACGTGATATCCTCGAATCCAGTTAAATGGTTTTTTTTCATTGTATGGATGTTCATTGTCATCAACAAAAAAGTGCTTTGTTGATTCAGAATTAACATAGCCTGTTCTACTTTGTTTAGGTTGATGTTTTCTTATTTCTTGGGTAATTATATCTCCAGCAGGATAATCCCAATGATCATCATTCATTGTTGGATAATCCTTTACATGCTTTACCATAGGTCCTCGTTCAAGAACAAGAGTTTTCAAACCTTTTTCGCATAATTCTTTTGCTGCCCATCCTCCACTGACTCCAGTTCCAACAACTATAGCATCGTAATTGTTTTTAATCATTTATTAATTATTTCGTAAATCTTGTTTTGGTGTTTTTTATGGAAAAAATATATTTTCAAATTACAATTTTTTATTAAACTATTTTTTTTAAACTATATTTTTTTACTTTTAGAAAAACAATCTTCACCTCAAAAATAAAAAAAATGAATCGTAAAAATTTTTTATCTAACCTCACCTTTGCAGGAATTGGAATTAGTTCATTAGGAATAAGTGCTTGCAATAGCTCCAAAAAAAAAGTAATTCCCTCTTCGACAACTAAAAAACCTTTTTTTAAATTATCACTCGCTCAATGGTCAATTCATAAAATGATCAGTGAAGGAAAGATATCTCCTTATAGTTTTGCTGAACTAGCAAAAAAATGGAATTTTGAAGGCCTGGAATATGTTAATGCTTTATATAAAGATGTCATGGATGCAAGTAACAAAAGTACTGCTCTGAATCAATTTATAAAGAAAAATAATCAGCTTGCTCAGCAACATGATTTAAAAAACTTATTAATCATGATAGATGGAGAAGGTGATTTATCTTCAGAAGAATTAAGTACTCGATTATTGGCTATAGAAAATCATAAACCATGGATTGAAGCAGCAAGTGAAATGGGATGCCACTCAATAAGAGTAAATTTACATGGTAGTAGTGACAACATTGAAGCATGGAAAACTTCGTCAAAGGATAGCCTAAGTATTTTATCAGATTATGCTTTAAATTATAATATTAATATACTTGTTGAAAATCATGGAGGTTTTTCATCTAATGCAGATTTTTTGATGAATGTGATAAATGACGTTAATAAAAATAATTGCGGAACATTACCTGACTTTGGTAATTTTTGCATTTCAAAAAAATGGGGGACTACCTCCGAAGAATGTGACAATGAATACGACAAATATTTAGGCGTTAAAAAACTTATGCAAAAAGCATTTGCTGTAAGTGCAAAATCACATGATTTTAACGGTGAAGGAAATGAAAAAAATATTGATTATGAAAGAATGTTAAAAATTGTAGAAGAAGCCAATTATTCGGGTTACATAGGCGTGGAATATGAAGGGACTGAATTATCTGAAGAAGCAGGAACAATTGCAACTCGGGATCTTTTATTAAAATATGCATAATTTAAAACACTAAATCTTAATCACTATGAATTTTAGAACTAAATTTCAATTATCATTTATGATGTTCCTCGAGTTTTTTATTTGGGGTGGTTGGTTCGTTACTTTAGGCACTTATTTAGGTAGCAATCTTAATGCATCTGGAGCAGAAACAGCAATTGCGTTTTCAACCCAATCATGGGGTGCTATTATAGCTCCTTTTATTATTGGGTTGATTGCTGATCGCTATTTCAATGCTGAGAAAATTTTAGGAATTCTTCATCTTGCAGGTGCAATATTAATGTTTTTAATGTCTCAAGCTATTGATTTCACAACATTTTATCCATATATTTTAGGTTATATGATCGTGTATATGCCTACGCTTGCTTTAGTTAACTCTGTCTCATTTTATCAAATGAAAAATCCTGCCAAAGAATTTCCTAATATAAGGGTATTTGGGACGATTGGCTGGGTAATTGGAGGCGCTATAATTAGTTATATTTTTCACTGGGATACCCCTGAAGCAATTGATTCTGGAGCATTAGTCAATACTTTTAAAATGGTAGCTATTGCATCTGCAATTTTAGGGCTATTTAGTTTTACACTCCCGAAAACTCCCCCATCTAAAAAAGAAGGTGAAAGTTCTAGTATATCTGATATTTTGGGTTTAGATGCTCTTAAATTATTGAAAGATCGTAACTTTTTAATGTTTTTTATATCATCAATACTTATATGTATACCGTTAGCTTTTTATTATCAGCTGACTAACCCATTTCTTGTTGAACTTGCAATGGAGAATCCAACAGGAAAAATGGCTTTAGGACAGATAAGTGAAGCATTATTTATTTTATTACTTCCATTCTTTTTGAAAAAGTATGGATTTAAAAAAACCATACTGGTTGGTATTTTAGCTTGGGCTATTAGATATACTCTTTTTGCTTATGGAAATGCAGGCGAACTAACCTTTATCCTTATAATAGGAATAGCACTTCATGGAATTTGTTATGATTTTTTCTTTGTGGCTGGACAAATTTATACTGATTTTAAAGCAGGTGAAAAAGTTAAAAGCGCTGCCCAAGGATTAATCACGCTTGCTACATATGGTATTGGTATGCTTATAGGATTTTGGATTGCTGGCAAAATATCAGATATCTATCTTCTATCTAATTCCAAACATAATTGGGAAATAATTTGGATAATTCCTGCAGGTTTTTCTTTATTGATATTAATCTTCTTTATGTTTACTTTTAAAGATGAAAAAATCAAATTAAAAGATGAGTAAAATTCGTTTAGGTGTTTTAGGAGGAGGGGGAGACTCATTAATCGGAGTAGTACATCGTATTGCCTCTCAAATGTTTGATAAATATCAAATTATAGGGGGAGTGTTTAACCCTAATTGGAAGGAAAATTTAAATTTTGCAAAACAAATTGATCTACCTACAGATAGAGTTTATAAAGATTTTGAAAGTTTAATATCTGAAGAAGTTAAGTTACCCCCTGATCAAAGAATGCAAGTAATTTCAATTTTGACTCCAAATTTTTTGCATTATCAGATGGCAAAAAAATTAATTGAAAATGGTTTTAATGTTATATGTGAAAAACCTTTAACAACTAGTTATGATGAAGCTTTAGAGCTAGAATCACTTCAAAAAGAAAAAAATTGTGTATTTGCGGTTACCTACACCTATACAGGATACCCAATGATTAGACAAATGAAGCAAATGATTGCAGATGGTGTCCTTGGAAAAATTCAAAAAGTTGATCTTCAATACTATCAGGGGTGGATTAATCCAATTATTCATGATATTGACAAAAGAGCTAATACATGGAGGTTAAACCCTGAAAAATCTGGAATAAGTTGCTGCATTGGAGATATTGGGACTCACGCTTTTGATATGTTGGAATATGTTACTACCCTTAAAGTGTCTAAATTACTCTCTGATCTCAATTACTTGTATGAAGATAACCCAATGGATATTGATGGTACAATATTAGTTAGAATGAATAATGGCAGTAAAGGTGTGATAAGAGCAAGTCAGATTGCAACCGGTGAAGAAAATAATTTTACCGTTGCCATTTACGGCGAAAAAGGTTCATTAAAATGGGAACAAGAAAACCCTAATTACCTTAACTATCTAACCGAAGACAAACCTTTTCAAATTCTCAAAAGGGGTAACCCATACAACTCTGATTTCGCCCAAGATGGAGTTAAAATTCCTTCAGGTCATCCGGAAGGAATTTTTGATGCAATGGGAAATATTTATAAAGGAGTTGCAAAAGCAATTAACAAAGAAAAATCTTATTCTGGAGAGTATCCTAAGTTAACTGATGGTGTTAGAGGGATGCTATTTATTGAAAAAGTAATAACTTCAAATGATAAAGGAAATATTTGGGTAGAACTTTAAACATATTATAAATTGAAAACAATAAAAGGCCCCGCTATTTTTTTAGCACAATTTGTGGATAAAAAAGCTCCATTCAATTCCTTAGACGGAATGTGTAAATGGGCTGCTGATTTAGGATATAAAGGCATTCAAATTCCTACTTGGGAATCTTTTCTTATAGATATTGATAAAGCCTCTGAGAGCCAAACTTATTGTGATGAGTTAAAAGGTAAAGTCAATAGTTATGGCCTTGAAATAACAGAACTATCTACTCATCTTCAAGGACAACTAGTTGCTGTTCATCAGTCATATGATTTAATGTTTGATAACTTTGCGCCAGATAAATATAAAAATAATCCAAAGGCTCGCACTGAGTGGGCTATTTCTACTGTTAAAAAGGCCGCTACAGCAAGTAGACGGCTTGGCTTAAAAACACATGCTACATTTTCAGGAGCTTTATTATGGCATACTTGGCATCCTTGGCCTCAAAGACCTGATGGTCTTGTAGAAATGGGGTTTTTAGAACTCGCAAAAAGGTGGCTTCCAATATTAAATCACTTTGACAAGGAAGGGGTAGATGTTTGTTATGAAATTCACCCAGGAGAAGATCTTCATGATGGAGTTACTTTTGAAAGATTCTTAAAAGCTACTAATAATCATAAACGCGTAAATATTTTATACGATCCTAGTCATTTTGTTTTACAACAACTTGACTATATAGAATATATTGATCATTATCATGAATTTATAAAATCTTTTCATGTAAAAGATTCTGAATTTAGACCTAATGGGAAAAAAGGAGTATTTGGAGGCTACGGTGATTGGATTGATAGGGCTGGAAGATATCGCTCCCTTGGAGATGGACAAATTGATTTTAAACAAATTTTTACTAAATTAACCGAATATGGTTGTGATTTATGGGCTGTAATGGAATGGGAATGTTGTATTAAAAGCCCCGAACAAGGAGCTAAAGAAGGAGCTCAATTTATTCAAAACCATATAATTGAAGCAACTGAAAAAACATTTGATGATTTTGCAGGAGGAAAAATTGACAAAAACCATTTAAAACGAATTTTAAACCTATAATAAATGAAAAATATTGTATTATTAACTGGAATTTTTCTTATGTCCTGTCAGGATCAACCAAAGAAAAAAATAACTGAACCAACTCCCTCAAATATTAAAAATAAAGTTGAACAAAAGTCTTCAGATTGGGTTAGTCTATTTGATGGTAAAACATTCAATGGATGGCACCAATTTAATAAATCTGGAATGAGCCCTGCTTGGTCAATTGAAGATGATGCAATGGTTTTTAATCCAGCAGGTGGTAAATATGGTCGTGGTCACAATATTGTTACCGATAGTGTATACACTAACTTTGAATTGTCTTTAGAATGGAAAATTTCAAAAGGTGGAAATAGTGGAGTTTTTTGGGGAGTACAAGAAGATCCTAAATACTCTGAGCCATATCAAACTGGCCCAGAAATTCAAGTGCTAGATAATGAAAGACATCCCGATGCTCAAGCTAATCCTAAATATCACCAAGCGGGAGCCCTTTATGATTTAGTTCAACCCAGTCAAGATGTTTGTAATCCAGCCGAAACATGGAATCATTTTATTCTAATGGTTAATCATATTTCAAATAAAGGCAGTGTAAAGTTAAATGGAACTGAAATTGCTGTATTTCCAGTTAATGGTAAGTCATGGGAAGAATTAGTTAATGGGTCTAAATTTGATAACCAAGAATTTAAAGACTTTGGTAAATTTAAAACAGGAAATATAGGTCTTCAAGATCATGGTGATGTTGTATCTTACCGCAGTATAAAAATTCGTGAGATAGAGTAAAAAAGTATGATAAAATCTATGACAGGTTTTGGAAAAGGTGAGTCCTCTTTCGAGAACAAAACAATTGTAGTAGAAATTAGAACTTTAAATAGTAAAACACTTGATATTAATTGTAGAATATCATACAGTTATAAAGAATTAGAATCTGAATTCAGAAAAAAAATAGCCAATTCACTTAAGAGAGGTAAAGTTGATATTTCAATATATGAAAAATCAATTAATGGCGAGTCTGCCTCAAAAATTAATGAACAGATTGTTGAGGATTACATTTCACAATTAAAAAAGTTGTCAAAAAATAATGAAATAGATTTTCTATCTATAGCTATGAGGCTACCTGATACAATGAAGACTGAAAGAGAAGACCTGAATAATAATGAGAAAGTCGAAGTATTATCATTATTTGAAAACACACTGGAAGAGGTTGTTAGTTTTAGAAGTCAAGAAGGACGAATAATTTTAGAAGATTTTAAAAATCGCGTTATTATTATTGAAGATCATCTTAAAACGATATCAAAAATTGATCAAAATCGTAATGTCTCGGTTAAAGAAAAATTAAAAAATTCTTTGTGTGACCTTAAAATTAATATTGATGAAAATAGATTCGAACAAGAGTTAATTTATTATATCGAAAAGTATGATATCACAGAAGAAAAAGTTCGTCTAAAAAATCATATTAATTACTTTATAGAAACTTTAAAATCCAATGAATCAAATGGCAAAAAACTAGGATTTATTGTTCAAGAAATGGGTCGTGAAATTAACACTATAGGGTCAAAAGCTAATTACTTTAAGCTTCAAAAAATTGTTGTTCAAATGAAAGATGAGCTAGAAAAAATAAAAGAGCAACTTTTAAACATATTATAGTGAAAACTGATAAAATGATTGTTTTTTCTGCTCCTTCTGGCACTGGAAAAACAACTCTTGTAAAACACTTATTAAGAATATACTCTGATTTAGAATTTTCAATTTCTGCAACTTCTAGATCCCCTAGAGGAAAAGAAATTAACGGGAAAGATTATCATTTTTTAAAAACTGAATCTTTTGAAGATGAAATAAAAAATAATTCATTTATAGAATATGAAGAAGTCTATTCAGGAAGTTATTATGGAACACTTAAATCTGAGATAGAAAGAATATGGAGTAATAATAAAATAGTTGTTTTTGATATTGATGTTATTGGAGGTTTAAATATAAAAAAACAATTTCCTCAAAACACATTAACTGTTTTTATTAAACCACCTAATATTGATGCTTTAGAAGATCGTCTAACAAAAAGACAAACTGATAATTTAAAGGGTGTTAAAATACGACTTGCAAAAGCCAAAGAAGAAATGTCTATGGCTGATAAATTTGATTATATAATTATTAATGATAATCTAGAAGTTGCAAAATCAGAGGCTGAAAAAATTGTTAGTGAATTTATATCTAATAAATGATAAAAAAAGGACTCTTTTTTGGTTCATTTGACCCAATTCATAATGGTCATATTAAGATAGTTGATTTTTTTATAAGAAAAAAAATTTTAAGTGAGATCACCTTTGTAGTAACTCCTCAAAATCCATTTAAAACAGAAAATAAAAATTATAATTTTGAGAAAAGGTATGAAGCGGTTAGGATTGCAATTAAAAACAATCCAAAAATTAAAATATCAGATATTGAATTAAAACTTACAACTCCAAATTACACTTGTGATACATTAAAATTTTTAAGACACCAAAATCCAGAAATAGAATATATTTTTTTAATGGGTAGTGACCTATTGATGAATTTTGAAAAATGGAAGAATTATCGAGATATTTTAGATCACCATAACCTATATATATATCCAAGAAATAATAAAGAATCTATTCCTGAAAAATTTAAACTAAATAAAAAAATTAATTTATTCAAAGCTCCAATGATGGAGATTTCAAGTACAATTATTCGTGAAAAGTATAAAAAAGGAGAATCTGTTAAACATTTAGTTCCATCACTTGTTTTAAAATTTATAGAAAAAAATAATTTGTATGAATTTTAAAGGTTCTCAATTATCCTAATTAAGCTTTTTGTGTTTTCTTCTCTAGAAAAAGGTAATACAGGGTCATACTCTCCCTTTATTTTTTTTCCATTTACCCAATTATCATATTTACTTTTTATAAATGATGTGATTAATTCAATTTCATCAGGGGCTGCTGCTAAATTATAACTTTGTTTAGACAGTAATTCTGATGCCTCACTATTAGAATCACCAATCATTAAAATTGGGTTTCCCGTAGCCATGTATTCAATCAACTTACCTGATATCATTGTAGATTTTTTATTTTGATCAAATAAAAAATTTAAAAGAATATCAGCTTGATGCATCAAATTAATCGCACTAGAATGATCAATATAACCATGATACTCAATATTTGAAACTTGTTTAAACTCTTTTAAAATTTGATCTGAAATTAAACCTGCAAAAACTATTTTAAACTTAATATCAGAATAAAGTTTCTTTAATTTAATTAATGATTCAATAATTGACTTATAAGGGTGGTTTGATGTTAGAAGTCCTGTGAAAACTATTTTAAAGTCTTCATTCATTTCCTTATTAACGTTGTTAAACAAATCAGCATCAAATCCATTATATATTTTATAAAAACGTTTCTTTACCAATATTTTGGATTGCAACTCTTTATGGAAATTTTCTGAAGCTGTAGTTAAAATTGCATCTGCATTTGATAAAACCTTTGTTTCTAGCAAAGAGTCTCTCTTTTTAGCAAAAGAAAGGCGATAAAAGGACTTCAAGTAAAACAGGTCTGTCCAGGGGTCTCTAAAATCAGCAATCCATTTTATGTTTAGTTCAGACTTCAAATTTAATCCTATTATATGAGTTGAGTGAGGAGGTCCAGTTGTAATTATTTTATCAATTTTATTATCCTTTATTATTTTTAAAGCTTTTCTTTTAGCTGATTTTATCCAACTTACTCTTGCGTCTGGGATAAAAAAGTTGCCTCTTATAAAACTCGCAATATGATCTAAGACTCCTTTTTTCGAAAATTCACCTTGTGGAATATTAATTGTATTTTTTTTTTGTTTTAGCCAAGTATAAATTTTTATCCAATTAAATGCTTTTACATAATGAACTGGAATTCCTTCAGCCTCTTTTAATAATGATTTGTCTGTTGATGGAAAAGAAGCTGATTTTAAATCAATAGTTAATACAATTGGGGAGTATCCAAGGTTTTTTAAGTATTTTGAAAAATACAACCACCTTTGAACTCCTGAGCCTCCTGAAGGTGGCCAGTAATATGTAATTATGAGTATGGGTTTATACGGCATGGGGTCTAATATAAAAAATATGCCTAAATAATTTATTTATTAGACCTCCAAAGAGGTACAGAAGAACAAGCTTCTCCGTAAGAAATTTTTTTGGCATATCCTTGTAATTTGTTAATCAAAAATCCATAAGCTGAATCAGGAATTGTATGATCACTGCAGCCTTTTATTATAATTGGTTTATTTTGATATTCCGTACAATCTAGTTCAGAGATAACTATTTCAAAAAGAACTGTTTCCAACTGTTCTAAATTTCCTATAACGACTTTCTTTACGTAAGGTTGAAGTGAAGAAGCTATTAATAGTTTCGCCCATGAAGGTAAAATCACTTCTGTGCTACAGCCAACAGCAACAAATTGATTAGAATACTGAGTCCAATCGTGTTCTTTAATAAATTCTCTTATTTTCTTTTCACGAAGAATAATACCATTTTCCAAAATATATTTAAAATCAAAAAAATGTCTAACCCCTTTTAAACGTATATCTTCAAGATTAATAGTTATTAAGGGGCTGTTTGAAACTCGATTCAAAATAGGCTCATCCATCACTTTATAATAATCCTAGCTCTAATTTCGCCTCATCACTCATTAAATCTTTTGTCCATGGTGGATCAAAAGTAATTTCAACTGAAGCGCTTTTAACTTCGTCTATTGACATTACTTTTTCCTCTACTTCGACTGGAAGAGTTTCAGCAACAGGACAATTTGGAGTTGTTAATGTCATCAATATTTTGACTTCTAAGTCTTCATTAACAAATACATCATATATTAATCCCAATTCATATATGTCAACAGGAATTTCAGGGTCAAAAATACTTTTAATTACACGAACAATTTTTTCTCCTAGCTCATTTACGTCTATTTGTGTGTCCATTTTAATTCAGTTGTGTTTGGTATGCAATTGCATACATTTTAAGTTGTTTAATCATAGAAAGAAGCCCATTTGCCCTTGTAGGAGAAAGGTGTTCTTTTAAACCAATCTCATCTATAAAACTAGTGTCTGCAGCTAAAATATCTGAAGGGTGTTGTTCAGAAAAAACCCTTAAAAGCAAAGCAATAATCCCTTTAGTTATAATAGCATCACTGTCCGCTGTATAAATAAGTTTATCTTTTTTTAACTCTGCATAAACCCATACTTTACTTTGACAACCTTTGATAATATTACTATCCGTTCTATGTTTTTTATCAATAATTGATAAAGATTTTCCCAGTTCAATCATGTATTCATAACGTTGCACCCAATCGTCAAATAAAGCAAACTCATCTATAATTTCTTGTTGTATGTAAGCTATAGTTTTCATGCTTAAAGTTACTAATTAAACTAACATCAATTTTGCACGCTTTATTGCACCAACCATAATGTCAATTTCTTCTTTTGTATTATAAAAAGAAAAAGAAGCTCTAACAGTTCCTGGAATTTTAAAATAGTCCATTATTGGTTGAGCACAGTGATGACCTGTCCTTACTGCTATTCCTAGTTTATCAAGAATTACGCCAATATCATAAGCGTGAATTGATTTAATATTAAAGGACACAATCGCTGTTTTTTGTTTAGATTGACCATAAATTTTTAACCCTTCAATTTCTAGAAGTTCAGAGGTGGCATAATCTAGAAGTGACTTTTCATATTTAGCTATAGAATCATAACCAATTTCATTAATGTAATTTATTGCAGTTCCTAAAGCTATTCCTCCAGCTATATTTGGCGTACCTGCTTCGAACTTATGAGGTAATTTAGTATAGGTGGTTTTCTCAAAAGTAACTTCATCTATCATTTCACCTCCACCTTGATAAGGAGGTAGCATATTTAAAAGTTTTTCTTTTCCGTAAAGCATTCCTACTCCTGTTGGACCCATCAACTTATGTCCTGAAACAATATAAAAATCAATATCTAATTCTTGTAAATCAATTTTAATATGGGGTGCAGCTTGTGCGCCATCAATTAAAACAACTGCACCACTAGAATGAGCTATTGATAAAATCGATTCAATTGGATTAATAGTTCCTAAAGCATTTGAGACATGAGATATAGCTACAAGTTGAGTTTTTTCACAACATATTGCTTCAAATTTTTCTAATATTAATTCTCCATTTTGATCTATTGGAGCAACTCTTAAAATTGCTCCAGTTCTTTCACAAAGCATTTGCCATGGAACTATATTAGAATGGTGTTCCATTGCTGATAAAATAATTTCATCATCTTTTTTTAAAATATTACTATACCCTGAGGCAACTATATTTACACTGTGGGTAGATCCAGACGTAAAAATAATCTCATGAGAATGTTTAGCATTAAAATTAAACTGAAGAGTTTGTCTAGCTTTTTCGTATGCATCAGTAGCTTCTTGACTTAGTTTATGAACCCCCCTATGAATATTTGCATTGTAATTAGAATAGTAGTTTGAAATTTCATCAATTACAACTTGAGGAGTTTGAGATGTTGCAGCATTATCAAAATAAACTAATTGATTTCCATTAATCTTTCTTTTCAAGATTGGAAAATCATCTCGTATTTTTTTAATATCTATCATTATAAATCGAAACCAAGATTAACACCTAACTTTTCAGCAATCTGTCCATTAATCCTTTTTTTTAAAACATTAATTTGAACACTTTGTAGGATGTTGTTGGCAAAAGCATAAGTTAATAAGGCTTTAGCTTCTTTTCTTGGAATACCTCGTGAACGAAGGTAAAATAGTGTATTTTCATCTAGCTGACCAATAGTACATCCATGAGAACACTTAACGTCATCAGCGAAAATTTCAAGTTGTGGTTTAGAGTTAATAGTAGCTTTATCATCAATCAAAATATTATTACTTTGCTGAAAAGCATTTGTTTTTTGAGCAATTTTATCTACAAAAATTTTTCCATTAAAGACTCCTTTAGATTGTTCAGAATAAATTCCTTTATAATCCTGATGACTATCGCAATTTGGTTTAGAATGATTAACAAGTGTATTGTGATCAACATGCTGTTTTCCCTTTAATATTGTCAATCCTTTTAGTGTTGACATAATATTTTGACCCTTGTGAAAATAATTTAAATTATTT
>Ga0114993_10001746_pt1 | contig 24790 bp, 24 predicted proteins | sample ArcticOcean_MG_C_FD_87042 | JGI IMG/M metagenome (GOLD analysis project Ga0114993, IMG submission 87042) | Marine microbial communities from western Arctic Ocean - ArcticOcean_MG_CB2_150 | ecosystem: Environmental > Aquatic > Marine > Oceanic | place: Arctic Ocean: Canada Basin | collected...
AGCCCGTCAGCGTCACGGAGCCCGTCGACATCTGTGTCGGCATCCATCAGCCCGTCGGCATCGATTAGCCCGTCAGGTTCTGCGTCGCTGTCACTCAGCCCGTCGGCATCTATCTCGGCCTCAATCAGCCCGTCTGCGTCGATTAGTCCGTCGAGTTCTGTATCAGCATCCATCAGCCCGTCGAGTTCTAGTTCAGTCAGTGCGTCAGCATCTATCTCGGCCTCCATCAGCCCGTCAGCATCGATAAGTCCGTCGGCATCAGCGTCACTATCGCGGAGCCCGTCGAGTTCTAGTTCAGTCAGCGCGTCGGCATCTATCTCCGCATCCATCAGCCCGTCGGCATCCATCAGCCCATCGAGTTCTGCGTCGCTGTCGCGGAGCCCGTCAAGTTCTGATTCGTCTTCGGCGAGCCCGTCACTTAGTCCGTCGACATCCGTATCAGCATCCATCAGCCCGTCGAGTTCCGTATCGGCGTCTATTAGCCCCTCACCGTCTATTAGTCCGTCAGCCTCGATAAGTCCGTCGACGTCGGTGTCACCGTCGATTAGCCCATCGACATCACGTAGCCCGTCAGCGTCACGGAGTCCATCGGCGTCACGTAGTCCGTCAACGTCTGTATCAGCATCCATCAGCCCATCGACGTCTGTATCAGCATCCATCAGCCCATCGACATCTGTATCAGCGTCTATTAGCCCGTCAGCATCTATTAGTCCGTCAGCATCCATCAGCCCGTCAACGTCGGTGTCACCGTCGATTAGCCCATCGGCGTCTATTAGCCCATCGGCGTCTATTAGTCCGTCAGCGTCAATCAGCCCGTCAACGTCACTGAGCCCGTCGACGTCTGTATCACCGTCGATCAGTCCGTCGGCGTCGATTAGCCCGTCAGGTTCTGCATCGCTGTCACTCAGTCCGTCGGCATCTGCGTCGGCATCGATTAGCCCGTCAGCCTCACTCAGCCCGTCGAGTTCTGTATCAGCATCCATCAGCCCGTCAAGTTCTGATTCGTCCTCGATTAGCCCGAGTGCGTCACGGAGCCCGTCGACGTCCGTATCAGCTTCGGTCAGTCCGTCAGCATCTATTAGCCCGTCGGCCTCAATCAGCCCGTCGACATCTGTATCAGCGTCTATTAGCCCGTCAGCATCTATTAGCCCGTCAGCCTCGATTAGCCCGAGCGCGTCCACTAGCACGAGTGCGTCGCGGAGCCCGTCATCGTCGCAGAGCCCATCGTTATCGCCATCAGCATCCGCATCGCGCTCTCGGTCTATCTCAGCATCGCGGTCGCCCTCGGCGTCGGCATCTCCTTCGGCCTCCCGCTCACCGTCGGCCTCCGCGTCACCATCTATTGCCCCAAGCCCTGTGATCATTCGTCGACTTCGTTCGTCAACAGGATATCTCGTTCGACTTCATGCATCAACAGGATATCTCATTACGTTAGGCGCAAAGTTCTAACACCACTTTCCAGAGTCCCTAAATATTGGTATGCCTGAGACAGTTGATTTCCACATTCAGCGCGGCGCCGATTACCTTTTGCGCTTTCGATTGGTATCGCCACCGAGCAGTGAAGTGGGGGAAGTCACCACATGGACAACAGAATTCCAGGTGCGCACCGTGCGTGGTGGCAGCACCGTACTGACGATCGCCGGTGCCGTATCAACCATCACGGGTGCTGAAACCGTGGGCGTCTTTGATCTGACAGTATCCGCAGCACAAACGACCGCACTGACACGCTCCACATACTTCTACGCATTTGTGCGCACCGATGCGGGCTATACGGATGTGTTGACCACGGGTAAACTACATGTCGAAGTCTACTAATTAATTTAACCTGTTCGTGTTTAAGGAGTCGCATTATGATGGAGATACCCACGTGAAAGTCGCCATTCTTACAGCCATCCTCGGCGGCAACTTTGATGAAGCCTTCGATCCTGCGCCGCAACGACTACCTGACGGCGTCACGGAAATTACGTTTCATCGTTATACCGATGCCGACTTTCCACCCATTACGGGGCTAACACCCCGGCTTCAATATCGCATTCCAAAACTATTCGGGTGGCAGATGTTCCCCGGCTATGATGTGTATATCTGGCTCGACGGTGCCTGCACATTCAAACGCGATGATTGTGTTGAGTGGTTCCTTCAACAGCTTGGCGAGAAGGACATGGTGTTGTTTCGGCATCCCCAACGCCGCACTATGAAACAGGAAGTGGATCATATTGAAGAGAAATTACAGATTAACCATCCCTATATTGTGCCGCGCTACGGGAATGGCCTACACAAAGAGCAACTCGCCGAGTGTATGTCTAATCCCGCATTCAAAGATAATGTTCTCTACGCCTCCACACTCTTCGTCTATCGCAATACACCAAAGGTCCAGGGCGCGTTAAAATCCTGGTGGTATCATCAGTCTCGGTATTACACGTGCGACCAGATTGCGTTGCCCTATGTGCTGTGGGAAGAGGGCATCGACGTACATCGTATCGACGAGAACCACTATAAACTCGGGTATGTGTCGCTGGTGAGTCATCACCGACAGCGTCATCATATGAAGAAGCCAGCAGAACCCTCGGCTGTGGAGTAATCATGTTTAACATTGCTGTTGTCATTCCGTCCATTCGCCCCGAGTCCATGAAAACTTTCATGGCTGCGTGGGAACACCTATTCAAGAAGCACAGTGTTGTGCTGATTACGGTCCTCGATGGCGAAATACCGACCGTCAGCACAACCCAGTATTACAACGATCCACGCGAAGTCGTCGTAACGGAGCCAAAGACCGCTGTTCAAGTTATGGGTGACGCCGCGGAATCGTTGACGAACTTCAATGCGGGCATTCGCAATCTTGGATTTGCCTATGCGGCGAAATATCTGCCCGACATTGAATACTTCATCACACTGGATGATGACGAAGACCCCATCGGGGATACGATTCAGGACCACCTTGATGCGCTGGCGATGCGTGTGCCGATTAGTTGGATGTCGACTGCGTCTGAGTATATGCGCGGATTTCCTTACGGTGTGCGCTCAGAGGCGGAGGTTGTGCTGTCGCATGGCGTCTGGGAAGGTGTCGCGGATTGGGATGCGCCAACGCAGTTGGTATTGGGTGGGAACCGGCCCGTCACCTTCTTCCGAGGGCCTATTCCCAAGGGCATCTATTACCCGATGTGTATTATGAACATCGCGTTCAAACGCAAGATGCTGCCGACGATATACCAAGCACCGTGGGCGTTGGGCATACATCGCTACGATGACATTTGGTCAGGCATCGTGTCAAAGCGCGAGATTGATGCGCAAGGATGGGCTGCTGTTACGGGCTATGCGCGTGTCTATCACCAGCGCGCCTCAAACGTGTTTGCGAGTTTGAAACACGAAGCACCTGGGATTGAAGTGAACGAGACATTCTGGCAGGGCGATGAATCACATCCATACTTCGCAATCTATGCCTCGAAACTCAAACTCTGGCAAGATTTCCTGACATCATGTCAGATATAACTGTTATCTACTATACCGCCAATAAGATCAGCGCACACTTCGCCGCAAACACAATGCGTTATCTGTCGGCGTCTGTCGGCGACATTCCGCTCATTAGCGTCTCGCATGTGCCGATGTCGTTTGGTGAGAATATCTGCGTAGGCGATATCGGCGTATCCACGCGGAACATTTACCGACAAGCGTTGCTAGGCGCACGTCGCGCAACGACGACCTATATTGGTATGGCCGAGGACGATACGCTGTATTCACCAGAACACTTTCATTACACGCCGACGCCAGGGATGTTTGCGTATAACCGAAACACACAAGCCATTTTCACGTGGACGCGCCCTGCGACGTTTTCCGCAAAGGTGCCGCCGCGGCGGAACTTCTGTAATCTCATTTGCGAACGTACGTTGTTCATTGAGGCGATGGATGAACGTTTCGCAAAGTATCCACGAGACGAGGATTGCCCGCAACCCGTAGAACGCTACTGGGGAGAACCTGGCCGACTTGAACGAAACATCGGTGTAACGGTGCGACCGACAGAAGACTTTATCACAGATATTCCAAATGTGCAGTTTGCTCACCCCGAAGCCTTTGGATTCGGGCATCTTGGCACTCGCAGGAGATTGGGAGAGGTACGCACCACGGAGCTTCCGTATTGGGGTACCGCCGCAAAGATAGTTGAACTGTATGGAGCGACTGCTGTATGACACGATATGATACGAGCATTTTGATTCCGTCGCGCAACGAAATGTTCCTTGCCAAAACAATCGAGGATTTGTTACAGAATATCCGAGGCAAGACGGAGATCATTGCCGTGCTTGATGGGCAGTGGGCGGAACCCGGCATCGATGACCACAAAGACGTTACCGTCATTTATCACTCGGAGAGCGTTGGCCAACGAGCCGCGACGAATGAAGCGGCGCGTCTCAGCCGTGCCAAGTATGTAATGAAGGTCGACGCGCACTGTGCGTTCGATGAGGGGTTTGATGTCAAACTCCTTGCGGATATGCAGGACGACTGGACAGTCGCGCCGACGATGCGCAATCTACATGCCTTCAACTGGGTCTGCCCTGACGGACACACGCGCTATCAGGGACGAAGCGGGCCGTGTGAAGAAGACGGTTGTGGAAAAGATACCGTCAAAGATGTCGTGTGGATCGCGAAGAAGAGCCCACAGAGTACTTCATTTCGCTTCGACAAGGACTTACACTTTCAATACTTTGGCGAATATAAAAAGAAACAGGAAGGACAACTTGTTGAGAGTATGTCCCTCCAAGGTTCGTTCTTCCTCTTGACACGCGAAAAATACTGGGCACTGAACATCTGCGACGAAGGGCATGGGTCATGGGGGCAGCAGGGAACTGAAGTTGCCTGCAAGACATGGCTGTCGGGTGGCCGCGTGATTATCAATAAGAACACGTGGTATGCCCATATGTTTCGGACACAGGGCGGCGACTTCGGCTTTCCGTATCCGAACCCCGGCGTGCAGAAAGCACGCGACTACTCCAAGAAACTGTGGTTGGAAAACAACTGGCCCCTCGCAATACACAAACTGGAGTGGCTCACCACAAAGTTCAACGCACCCGACTGGAATGTCAAACCGCCGCCGACACCAGCCCCAGGTGGGCTGACGAAGGGTATCATCTATTACACAGACAATCAACTGAATTTGAAAATCGCCCATCGTGTGCAGCGGCAACTGAAACGTATTGGATTGCCGATCATAAGCGTATCGTTGAAACCGATGACCTTCGGGAAGAACACGCGCTTGCCGCTGAAGCGCGGGCATCTCACGATGTTCAAACAAATCCTGACAGCACTAGAAGCCAGCACGGCAGACATTGTGTACTTCTGCGAACATGATGTCATGTATCACACGTCGCACTTTGATTTTGTGCCGGAGAACGCCGAGACGTTTTATTACAATACGAATGTCTGGAAAATCCGCGATGACAATCTGGCGCTCTGGGTCGATAACTGCCGACAGGTGAGTGGTATCTGTGTGCATCGGTTGGCTGCCATTCAGCACTATACAGAACGTATTGCCTATGTTGAGGAACACGGGTTCCAGCGGAAGATGGGATTCGAACCAGGCACGCATGATCGTGTCGCGTTCCCCACACGCTTTACCTCCGCCGCATGGCAGGCAAAATATCCGAATCTCGATATTCGGCATAGCAATAATTTGACAGCAAATCGGTGGAGCCCCGATCTCTTTCGCGACAAGAGAAACTGTCAGGGATGGACAGAAACGACCGTGGATAAAATTGATGGGTGGGAAGAGATGGGTTCTGTATCATGCTAAGTGTTATTATCCCAAGTCGCAGCTCACAGTATCTTCAACAAACGATTGATGATCTGTTGGAGAAAGCGGAAGAGCGTGTCGAAGTTATTGTCGTGATGGATGGTCAGTGGGCGGCGCTCAGAGACGATCCTCGTGTGATTATTCTACATCACGGGAGCGTGCATTCGTCTAAAGGTATGCGGGCGAGTATCAATGCGGGCGTAGCTATCTCGACGGGTACACACATCATGAAGATCGACGAGCATTGTAGCGTCGACCAAGGCTATGATGTCAAACTCAAAGCCGATTGTGAGGAGAACTGGGTCGTCATTCCACGGCGTTATCGACTAGATGTAGAGACGTGGACAGTGATCAATGACGGACGCCCGCCGATTGATTACATGTACATCGCCTATCCCTACGAGCGTAAGAACGACAGGACATGTGGGCTGCACGGAGACGAATGGAAACGCCCGGAACGTGCGGATATTCTCATCGACGATACTATGTCCTGGCAGGGTTCCTGTTGGTTCATGCACCGCACGTATTGGGATTGGTTGATTGGGGAATTGGATGACGAGAATTACGGCACATTCACACAAGAAGCCCAAGAGATTGGTATGAAGGTGTGGCTGTCGGGTGGACGTCTTGTCGTCAACAAGAAGACATGGTATGCTCATTGGCACAAGGGCAGAAAGGGCAAGGGCTACGGGTTCTCCAATCGTCAATATCGCGAACACATGAAAGGCACCGAACAAGGGCGCCTCTACTGTATTGACTACTGGCTGAATGACCGGTGGGAACTGCGCACTCATGATTTTGAATGGCTGCTGAAGAAGTTCTGGCCTCTCCCAACATGGAAAGATACCTGGCGCGATGATATTATCCGCGACAGTAAGCAGGAAGACCCGGAGGTTATCGCCAAAGGATCGGCGTGGATTAATAAATTCGATAAGAATGTGGCGATACAAGCCCGACGCGACGCGGCGAAAGAAAAATAAGAATGCCGATTATTGGACATGGTGACATTGCGAGTGTTCTGACTGACCGAGAAGACCGAATCTTCTTTGCGAGTGGTGTATCGAATAGTCAAGAGACACGCGGGAGTGCGTATGCGAGAGAGAAGACGCTACTGCTACAACAGGAGAAAATTCGGCATCTTGTCTATTTCAGTTCGTTGAGTATTTTTTATTCTGATACGCGCTACGCGCAGCACAAACTGGAAATGGAAACGCTAGTCAAAGCGAACTTTCCACGATATGCTATTATTCGATTGGGGAACATCACGTGGGGCACAAACCCCCATACCATCATTAATAGTTTCCGGGCGCAAATTCGAAAGAACGAACCCTTGGTCGTTCGGGATGCCTATCGGTATGTGGTAGACAAGAGCGAGTTTCTCTATTGGGTGTCTATGATCCCGTCGTGGCCCTGTGAGATAAGTATTACTGGCCAGCGGTTGTCTATTGAGCAGATTGTAAAAAAATATGGATACGAATGAATATTTACTGAACGCCCTCCGGGGTCAGCCGGTAGTGACGAAAACCAACCCGACCGGGCTTCCGATAAGTCGCTCCCGACACGCACCTATTGACGCGCCACTTACGGATCGCGATGGCTTGTCGGCTGTCTTTCGTGATTTAGGATTTACCTCTGGCGCAGAAATCGGCGTCGAAGAGGGCGTCTTCTCTGAAAGTCTGCTGAAAGACAATCCCGGTTGTAAGCTCTATGCGGTTGATGCGTGGAAGGCCTATCGCGGCTATCGGGACCATACGCGACAGAAGAAACTAGATCGTTTTTACGAAAACACTAAAACTCGACTGGCCTCATACAACGTGGAAATCATACGGAAGTTCAGCATGGATGCGGTCGAGGATTTTGCTGATCGCTCGTTGGACTTTGTGTATATCGACGGCAATCATGACTTCTACCATTGCACCAATGACATATGTTTGTGGTCGAAGAAAGTGAAGATCGGTGGAATTATCGCGGGGCACGATTACGTGCGATATAATCACAAGAAGAGTACCACGTGTCACGTGGTTGATGTCGTCAATGCGTACACTCGCGCGATGGACATCCGCCCGTGGTTTTTGCTCGGCACCCAAGACCGCACGTATGTCTGGGCCAACCCCTAAACGAACATCTAAATAGAGATACCTATGGCTTTAGTTACTCCTCTCTTAACCACTGACACTTTCCGTACGTGGCTGGCGACTACCAATACTGTTATTGGTTTCCTCAATAGCAATACGGTCGTTGCGACAGTGAATGCTGTCGGGGCATTTTCTGTCGGCAATACCACACATACGAATACGAGCCTGACAATCTATCACTCGGCGGGAGGGTCGACCCTCGCAAACTCAACTGGTCTGTTTCTCGCCGGCAATACGACGTTTAGTGGATTGAATTTCACCGCAAACGCGACGAGCAATGTATTCACGGTGTCCAGCAATACGACACTGTTGGAGTCGCCGGGTGGGACTACGATCAACTCTAACGTAGTGGCGAGTAAAACGATGACCGTGACTGGTGCGCTGGCCGGCAGCAATACCTTCGCACTGACAGGAGCGGCGACCCTTAGTGGGAATGTCTCTGTCGTGAGTGCCTCACATCTCACCGCGGCCAATACGGTGTATGCGAAGTCGGTGCTGTTCAGCCAAGCGGGCGCGGTTGTGTCTGGCGTGGTGTCCGCAGTCAGCACTGACAATTATACCATCACTGGCTTAGCCGACGCCTCGGTCTTAATAATCAATCCAGACACACGGAACATCGATCTGACGGGCTTGACGGCGCCCACAAATCTGACCACCTTGGTGAGTGGAGGTAACGGCGCGAAGATACTCTACCTACAGAATTCTGGAGGCACCTACAAGATTACCTTAAAGGATAGGAATATCTCATCCACAGCGACGAATCGGTTCGTGGGGGTGGGCAATGCAGATGTTATTATTCCTTCTGGTGGCTCCGTGACTCTGCTGTATACCGTTGCGGAATCTCGATGGAGGGTTCTCGCACAAGTCGAAGCGCACGTTACTCGCACACAGATTGCTACAAATGTTGCCACAGTAACGCCAAATGCGGACGAGAATGACCTCGTAACGGCGACTAGTCAGAGTCAGGGACTGACCATAGCCAATCCCTCTCCGGCGGCGACAGTGGTGGATGGACAGAAATTAATTATCCGTATCAAAGATGCTGGTTATGTGCAGGCCCTGTCCTGGGGAACTCAATATCGCGCAATCCAGTCATCGTTGCCAGGCTATACCGTCGCACTCAAGACACTATATCTGGGCTTTATCTATAACGCTGCCGACACAAAATGGGACCTGGTCGCGAATGCGCAGGAAGCCTAACGTGCGACAACCCCCCGCAGTACGTATCAATGATGAGTGAACGGAGTAAACCATGCCAGTAGCCGCGCCGACCTTGACAGTCTTATCACCTGCTCGGGGTGAGTTGGAATCGACGGTGGCGCTAACACTAACCGGCGTGAATTATACATCGGTTGGCTCCCTCGACGCGGAGGCAGGCCTCGATGTCGCCTGTAGCGGCGCGGGCGTGTCGGTGACGAATGTGACGGCGGTGAGTGACACCAAAGTGACCTGCGATCTTGTGATTGCATCAGACGCACCCATCGGCTTGAGATATATCACGATATTGCATGATGGTGGTGATTCGGGTGGAGCGGTCTCAGAAATCGGCGACACGCTGCCTTGGACATTCGGCCAGACACTGCCATTCACAATCGGTTATCCGTCAGACTTTTTGGTGTTCTTCGGCTAACCTAAATACTAATAGTCATGGCCACTCCAACATCTCGCAACGATTTCAAAGAATACTGCCTGCGGGCACTCGGCAAGCCCGTCATCCAAATCAATGTGGATGACGACCAGCTAGAGGACCGTCTGGATGAAGCCCTCTATGTGTATCAACAGTTCCATTACGATGCTATCGTCAAGACGTTTATGAACCACGAGATTACCGCCAGCACGATGCGGTTCGCGTCAGCTACGACGGGTACTTTCAACGACGGTGAAGTCATCGTAGGCGGGACATCGAACACCTACGGCGAGATGGTCTCGACGAGCAACACCACGATGATCAAGTTCTTTACAACGACACAATCCAACACCAGTGTCGTCGCCGGCGACAGCTATAGTGATACCGCGAAGCGGACGTTCATTGACGGAGAAGTTATTACTGGGCAGACATCCGGTGCGAACGGCACGATGTTTACCGCGAACGCGACGACCAATGCCATTTCGTTCGGCGATATGGACAACAAGTGGTTCAGTGTCGACGAATCGGTGATTGGTATTACGCGCGTGTTTCTCCCGTATGAAGGCGGCGGCGGGCACTCGGAGGATATTCTATTCAATCCGCAAGCCCAGTTCAATATGAGTCTGATGAGTACCTTCAATCAGGGGTCGATCATTCCATATGTAATGGGGCGTCAATACCTACAGTTGATGAACGATACCTTCCGCGGCCGGCCGAGTATTCGATGGTCGCGGCATATGAATCGGTTATTCGTGGATGTCAATTGGCAAACGCAATTCGAGCCGGGAATGTGGATTGTGATGGAGGCGACACGCACCATTGACCCCGATACCTTTACGGATGTTTGGAGCGACCGTTGGTTACAACGATTTGCGGTTGCGCTCATCAAACGTCAGTGGGGGATGAACCTGAGTAAATATGGCGGCATCGCGTTACCTGGCGGTGTCACATTAGATGGAAGAGCGATTCTCTCCGAGGCCAATCAGGAGATCAAAGACCTAGAACTAGAAGTGCAGGAGACTTATCAAGAACCTGTCTCGTTTATTGTGGGTTGATTATGGCCGTCAATCGCTACTTCAACCAGACAGCGTTTGCGTCGGAACAGGACCTTGTACAGGACTTGATCGACGAGAGCATTCAAATCTACGGGCACGATGTCCATTATATTCCTCGTGATGCGGCGAATATGGATACGTTCCTTGGTGAAGACCCGATGGCGGCCTTCACGACGACCTACCCCATCGAGATGTATCTCAAGACGTTGGAATCCTTTCAAGGGCAATCCGAGTTCATCAGCAAGTTCGGATTACACATCGAAGACCAAGCAACCTTCCTCGTTTCGACACGGCGCTTCGACAGTGCGGTCGTAGATGCGGTTGACGCCGCACTGACAGTGATCTCACGTCCGCGAGAAGCAGACCTTATCTATATTGAGATGAACGAGGACCATCGATATTTGTTTGAGATCAAATTCGTAGAAGACAAGGAACATCTCTTTCAGTTAGGAAAACTCTATACCTACGAGCTACGTTGCGAACTGATGAACTTCACGAACGAGAAGGTCAATACGAATGTGGATGACATCGACGCGGTTGCGCAGCGTGAAGCCTATACCATCAACATCACGATGGACGCGGGCGGCACCGGCACGTATATCGTAGGCGAATCTGTGTATCAAGGGAACACCACATTGGCCGCAGCGACTGTGTCCGCAGAGGTGTATGAGTGGACCGCATCGACGCGGGTGCTTGGAATACAACGTGTAGTAGGCGCTTTCGCAGGCAGCACAGTGGTCAAAGGGGATACCAGCGCCGCACAATGGACCACAGTGACGGCCGCAGCCGAGACAGCACCAACCATTCACGACCCACTCTCGGATAATGAATTCCTACAAGGGAATCCCTTGAGTGTGGTGAAGTCTCGTGGCACGCATATGTTAGAAGACTAATGGAGACGCATTTCAAACATCTCTTGTTGCGGCGCTATCTCCTGTCATTTGGATCGTTGTTTGACAACATCACATTGACACGGGAAGATACCGCTGGCGATGAAGTCTATCGACAGATCGTGCCGATAGAGTATGGGCCAAAGGAACGCTGGCTCACACGATTCACGCAAGACCCCGACCTCCTACGTGGTGTCGGGCAGGTCGTCCCGCGTCTCTCCTACGAGATGTCTGGGATATCCTACGACCCCACCCGCAAACTCAACACTCTGAGGAAACTAACCTACGCTGCGGCATCACCAGATGATCGTGCGCGTCTATATGTCGGGACACCGTATACTCTGACCGTCGGTCTGTCCATCCTTTCGAAACTGCAACAGGACGGCATGCAGATCGTGGAACAGATTCTGCCCTACTTCACGCCAAATTATACGATTGCGATGGAACCGCTGGCGAACTATCCCCAGTTGGTGGATGTTGTGCCTGTTATCCTACAAAGCATATCCCAGACGGATAACTACGAGGGCAGTTTTGAGACACGTCGTATCATTGTGTGGGATTTAGAATTCTCAATGAAGGTATATTTTTACGGGCCGGTCAAAGATAAAACCCGTATTAAAAAAGTCATTGTCGATCTGTATAATTCAAGTAGCGACGACCTAGCTGCGCCGCCGGCAGATGCATCACCACAGGTTGCGATTACCGTGGTGCCGTCGGTGTCGGTGTCTGCCTCCGCCAGTCCGTCATCTGAAGAGTCATCTGTGATTAGTGCCAGAGAGGCAGCAGTCACCACGACTATCCTAGACTTTGGGAAGTTTGCGCCCTCGACATCGCCATCAGCGTCGTATAGTCCGTCAGCGTCACGTAGCCCGTCAGCATCACGTAGTCCGTCGGCATCGATTAGCCCATCGAGTTCCGTATCAGTATCCATCAGTCCGTCGGCATCCGTTAGCCCGTCATCGTCGATTAGCCCGTCAGCATCACGTAGCCCATCGAGTTCCGCATCGGCATCAGTCAGTCCGTCAGCGTCGACTAGCCCGTCAGCGTCCATTAGCCCGTCAGCGTCTGCGTCACTTAGCCCGTCGGCATCCATTAGCCCGTCAGCGTCACGTAGCCCGTCGGCATCGATTAGCCCGTCAACGTCGGTGTCGCCGTCGATTAGCCCGTCAACGTCGCGTAGCCCGAGTGCGTCGACATCCATTAGCCCGTCAGCGTCACGTAGCCCGTCGACGTCTATATCAGCATCGCTCAGTCCGTCGACATCACGGAGCCCGTCAGCGTCACGGAGCCCGTCCGCGTCACGGAGCCCGTCGACCTCCGTGTCGGCATCCGTCAGTCCGTCGGCATCGATTAGCCCGTCAGCGTCACGTAGCCCGTCATCGTCCATCAGTCCGTCGGCATCAGCCAGTCCGTCGGCTTCAGCCAGCCCATCATCCTAAATGCAACGCGGACAAATAATACAGAAACAGGAGTTGAACAAACTTCTCGATCTCGATCCCACACTGACAACCGAGGAAGAGACGACAGCCCTTCAACGCACTGCGCCGCCCGGCAAACTTGTGTCGGCGACAGCGGAGGATGCGTTTGAAGAAGACTTCGGCTATGCGCGGTCGGTCGTGCGAGAGAGTATCGATCAGGCCCGCGACGCCGCAGTCACCGCAATCGAACTGGCACAATCCGGCGACAGTGCGCGGGCCTATGAGGTCGTCGCGGGAATGTTGACTGCTATCGTCAATGCGAATAAAGAACTATTGGCACTCCATAAAACCAAAGAGGACACGCGCAAGTCCCGTGAGGGTGGCGCATCGACTTCTGGTGTAACAATCGAAAAGGCGGTATTTGTGGGGCGCGCCTCCGACCTGTTGCGTGAACTCCGCACGTTGTCGAAAGATAAACCGAAGGTCATAGATATTAGTGAAGAATAAATGCCCAAGAATTCCTTCAAGTCCGACGCGGGCTATAACGGCAATCCCAATCTTCCGCTCCCCAATGCCGAAGTCTCGCTCACTGACAAAGAACTTAAAGAGTATGTCAAGTGTGCGGAGGATGTCTATTACTTCATCAACAGCTTTGTGAAGATTGTCCACGTCGATCACGGCATCGTGCCGTTTGCGATGTGGCCCTTCCAGCGAGAGATTATCAAAGCGTTTGAGGACAACCGCTTCGTCATCTGTAAACTCTCGCGTCAGTCCGGCAAGTCGACCGTTGTTGTCTGTGGTTACTTCCTCTGGTATATTCTCTTTCGCCCCGACGTCAGCGTCGGTATTCTCGCGAACAAAGAGTCCACCGCCATCGAACTGCTACGTCGGCTGAAGCAGTCCTACGAACTCCTGCCGAACTTTCTGAAGCAGGGAATTATCAAGTGGGACCAGAAGCTCATCATGCTGGCGAACAACTCCCGCGTTCGTGCGGAGAGTACGAGTGCCAGCGCGATTCGAGGCGACACCTTTAATATTCTGTTCCTCGATGAGTTTGCGTTTGTGCCAGAGAATATCGCTGGCGACTTTATGACGTCGGTGTTCCCCACAATATCATCGGGTAAAACCACCAAGCTATTCATCGTCAGCACACCAAACGGATACAACCTCTTCTATAAGATATGGAACGACGCAGAAGAGAAACGCAACTCTTATTTTCCCATCGGTTTCACCTGGCGAGATGTGCCTGGGCGCGACGAAGAATGGGCCGATGAGATGCGGAGGAACCTTGGCAGCGAACAAGCCTGGGAACAGGAATTTGAGTCGGTGGTCTATAACACGGATGTGACCGTGCGGAACAAAGTAACGCAGGTGGTAGAGACGATACCCATTGGGGTGTTGTATGACCGTCTATTTTCAGATACTCCGCTGCCAGGCTACTGAACTTTGACTGTAACTAAATAGGCTGGTATGGAATACTATGTCTATAGGCTACTGCGGACAAGTGACGGTAAACAATACATTGGCACGACAGATCAAAATAACTTTTTTGGTCGTATGGCGTGCCATCGTCGCTCCGCACGATACCGAGGAACCTCTTTCTCCATTGAAATATTACTCACCGGCCCAACGACCGACGTTCTGGTTCAGGAAGGTGCGTTTATCGAGAAATACGATACGCTACACCCCAACGGATTAAACCTAACTAAAAGTGGCAAAGGTTGTGGGCATAATTCTCCCGAATTCACCACACGAGGATATAAATTTTCGGCGGCATCCCGTAAGAAGATGAGCGACTCGGCGAAAGAAAGGTGTCGGCGATCGCCTCGGGTGGGGTGGCACCACTCGTCGAGTTACAGAGCGCGAATGAGTGAGATGCGGAAAGGCAAACCGGCACTACACAAGCGAAAGCTCACAGAAGAACAAGAAGCCACATTACGTGAGTTGTATTTGAGTAAGCCTGCGCTTGCGGATGTCGGCGTGCCCCACATAAGCAATGGTATTGTGCTGACATACGACCGCGCGTTTGTTCTGCGGTATGCCAAAGTTTTTGGCCTTACGCCAAACGGACTACGAGGAATTCTTCACCGTGTTTGTCCCTAATACCAAATACGATATCCTGACACCAGACGGATTTCGGAATTTCCGCGGTCTCCATTTTATCGAACGCGAGACCGTACGGATATTTTCTGGTGGTGTGTGCGCGTTAGAGGGGAGCGCACATCATCGTGTGCTAACGTCAACAGGATATGTCACCCTTGACAATATCGAGGTCGGCGCGAGTATCATTGGAAAGACCGGATCACATCTCATTGAACATAAAGAACTCGGCCGTGCACAACTCCTGTTTGATCCTATCGATGTCGATCACCCCGAACAGTCATTCTACACAAACGACACCGTTTCACATAATTGTTCTTTCCAGGGCAGTGCGAATACACTCATCCCAGGGCACAAGCTCGCATCCATGACGTTTATGACGCCAGTGGATACTCGGGGAGACCTCAAAATCTATGCGCAACCAATTCGCGCAGACGAAAAAGGGAACCCCTCGCATATCTATGTGGCCATGGTCGATGTGTCGCAGGGGCAAGAGCAAGATTATAGTGTGATAAATATCTTTGATGTGTCGATATCGCCGTTTCGACAAGTCGCGGTATATCGACGGAACAATATCACTCCACAACTGTTTGCGCCGATCGTGCGAGATATCGCGGCGTATTATTGTAACGCATATACGCTGATAGAAATCAACGACGTTGGCATTCTTGTCGCGGATACGTTACACGCGGAACTAGAGTACGAGCATATCCTCTTCGTACGTATGCATCCCAAGCGCGGGCAGATGTTGGCCGGCGGGTTTCATGTGAAGTCGCGGATGGGATTGCGGCAGACACAAGCCACAAAGCGTATTGGCTGTGCTGCGCTCCGAGCGATGATTGAGAAGGACCAGCTTCTCATTTATGATTACGAGACATTACGAGAGCTAACGACGTTCGTTGCGCATGGGCATAACTACAAAGCAGAACAGGGTGCCCATGACGATTGTGTAATGACGCTGGTGTTGTTGGGATGGTTGACCGCGCAAAGGGGATTTGAGAACTATGTGGGCTTGTCCATGCGGAAGCTGCTCATCAATCAATACGAACCCGTCACGCTCGACGAACCGTTTGTAGGATATCTGAGCGACGAACCCACGGTCTCATGGACCGAAGACGGCGATCGTTGGTCTTTATCGGATGAGGATATCGCAAACGACTTCTGGAGATGACGAACGCCGCGGAAGTCTAAATACACACATATCCGCTGTCATACACTGATAGCACAGTTTTTCACGGTATTCCTTTTACCGAATCCCGTTACGAAGGAGATATAGGGTTATGGCATTTCAAGTTTCGCCCGGCATTAATGTTACGGAACGGGATCTAACAGCAGGCATCGAAAATGTCTCCCTGTCAGCAGGCGCGGTCGTTGGTCCTTTTGTGTGGGGTCCGTGTCTACAGATACAGAACGTCAACACTGAAGTCGATCTGAAGGGCCAGTTTGGTGAGCCGGACACTAATACCTTCCAGTATTGGTTCTCTGCCGCAGGATTTTTGGCGTATTCCAATACACTCAAAGTTGTTCGAGCGATCAGCGATGATGCGCTGAATTCGACGGGCGAGGGCTTCACGCTCACCGGCACAGTGGCAAATACCTCAACGACAAACCTTCTGGGCACTAACACAGTGTTTCAGACACAGTTGAAGGTCGGGCAAGAAATTACCTTCAGTGCGGGCGAAAAAGCCACTGTTTCCGTAATCACCAGCGACACCGTTCTAACCCTCGCCGCTGCGTTGACTAATGCCGTTTCTGGTTCAAATACCTTCACTTCGACTGGTATTCTTATCAAGAACGATGCCCACCAGGATAACACCTACGGTTCTGGTGCAACAGGGTACGGAGCCGTTGCGGCTAAGTGGCCAGGTGAACTGGGAAATTCGATCAAATTCAGTATCTGCCCATCCGCAGAAGCCTTCCAGGCAAATGCGACCGGTAGTCTTATCACGACCGCAGGTAGTGCGACGGTCACCGGCACCTCAACCAAATTCCAGACAGAATTGATTATTGGTGACTACATCACCATCGATAGTGCGCGGTATCAGGTAAGTGCGGTAGCAACCAACACGTCGATGACCGTGTCGAAATCTGTAGTTGTCGCAAATACGTGGACGACTACCAACTGGCAGCGTCAGTGGGAATATTGGAACCTCTTCGATAGCGCACCGGGAACGAGCGCGTACGGAACTGATCATGGAGCTACCACCGACGAAATGCATATGATAGTCACGGACGAAGATGGGCTGTTTGAGGGCTTAGTTGACAATCCGACAGAAAAGTATGCCTATGTCTCGAAAGCCTCGGACGGTAAGTCTCCGAACGGCGATAACAACTACTATAAAAATAAGTTGAATCGCAACTCGCAGTATGTGTGGTGGTTGAGCCACGTAGGCACCACGACAAACTGGGGTTCGGCGACGCTGGGCTTGACCTTTGGTAGTAAGTCGCTGCCGTATACGAAGTCACTGGTAGGTGGCAACGATGACAACGAGAACATCTCCGTTGGGGAAATTGAAACAGGATGGGACCTCTTCAAAGATCCTGATTCGTCAGATGTTTCACTGTTGATCAGCGGTCCTGCGACACCGGCGACGTTGGGCACCTATATCATCGATAACATCGCAGCAGTTCGCAAGGATGCGGTTGCGTTCGTGTCGCCACTGAAAGCCAGTGTCGTGGACAACGTCGGGAGCGAGAAGTCTGCCTGCTCGACTGACAGAGACACTCTTCCGTCGAGCAGCTACGCCTTTATGGATAGCGGCTGGAAATATCTGTATGATAAGTACAACGACGTATATCGCTGGGTGCCACTCAATGGTGATATTGCGGGATTGTCCGCGAGAACCGACCAGACGAATGACCCGTGGTATTCGCCCGCTGGTTTCACCCGCGGCAATATCAAGAATGTAGTAAAACTCGCGTGGACGCCGACGCAAGGCGACCGGGATGACCTCTATAAGCTCGGCATCAACCCGGTCGTGAGCTTCCCCGGACAGGGTGTGTTGCTGTATGGCGACAAGACGCTGTTGAATCGGCCAAGTGCGTTTGACCGCATCAATGTGCGCCGTTTGTTCATCGTGCTGGAGAAGGCAATCTCGCGATATGCGAAATCAAATCTATTTGAGTTCAATGACGAGTTCACTCGGTCGTCATTTAAAAATGTGGTCGAACCATATCTGCGGGATATCCAAGCACGACGTGGTATTACAGACTTCTTGGTTGTTTGTGATGCGACTAACAACACGTCAGAGGTTATCGACAGGAATGAGTTTGCCGGCGATATCTATGTGAAGCCAGCCCGTTCGATTAATTACATTCAGTTGAACTTTGTCGCCGTGCGAACCGGTGTATCGTTCCAAGAAGTAGTCGGTGCAGTTTAACGCGCCCAAGCAGACCCGCGTTTAGTAGTCAAAAGGAGTTATACAGATGGCTAGTTTCTCTCTCAATGATTTTCGGTCTAGGATGCAGGATGGCGGCGCTCGGCCAAACCTGTTTGAAATGGAAATCAACTTTCCTGGCGGGGACGGCGGCGCGACGTCTGACAGTCGTTACTTGTGTAAGGTTTCGGAGATTCCGGGGTCGACTGTTGGTGTTATCGACGTGCCCTTCATGGGAAGAAAACTCAAGATTGCCGGTGACCGTACCTTCGCGACACTGTCCGTCACCATGATCAATGACGAAGGCTTTCATGTTCGTGGAAGAATGGAACAGTGGATGGACACCATCGCACACCACGAAACCGCAAGAGGCGCGACGTCGCTGAATTCGTATCAACAACAGTTAATGTTGACACAGTTGGCTCGATCCGGCTCCGGCTCACGCGGCGCAGCCCCGATACGGTATTCGTTCGTCGACGCATTCCCCACGGCACTTAGCACAATTGCGGTGGATTGGAGTACGACGGACACTATCGAAGAATATACAGTAGAATTCCAGTATCAATACTGGACGTCCACTGCGGTCGCGCCGGGCGCGGGGTGGGGTGTAAGCGCCAGTATCGGTGCTGTGTTTGGCTAAACCATTCATATTAATGTTTCGAGGAGGGCGCCTTAACGGGCCCCCCAGAAAGTGAGCTTGTCGTATGTCATTCACATTCCAACCCGAGGATATATAATTGCCCCGCTTATTTGGGTTTGAGTTTGATTTCAATAGGCGGTCATCAGCGCCGATTGCCGTCAAGAACGAGCCGACATCCAACACCGTCAGTTTCGTACCGCCTGACAATCAGGACGGCGCGCTTAACGTACAGTTTGGCGCGGCTGGTGGGCATTTTGGCTACTACCTCGACCTCGACGGCGGCATCGTCGACGACTTCCAACTTATCAATCGCTATCGCGAGATGCAAATCGTCGCGGAAGTTGATGAAGCGATTGACCAAATCATCAACGAACTCGTCGTACAAGATGCGGACCGGCTGCCCGTCTCTCTCAATCTCGACTTTGCCAATCTCACACCAGAACTAAAAGCTCGTGTTCAAGCGGAGTTCATCGGTCTTCTCAAGATGTTGAACTTCCATCGGGATGCGTATAGTATTGTGCGTCAATGGTATATTGATGGGCGACTCTATCTGCATTTGGTGGTGGATGAGAGCAGCACCAAGTCTGGTATTCAGGAACTACGTATTGTCGACCCGCGTACAATCCGTAAGGTGCGTGAAGTCCAGCGTAAGCGTCATCCCGAGACGGAGTCTGATATCATCGAAGTGGAACGCGAATACTTCGTCTACAATCCGATGGGCTTTGTCTCACCGAGTGGTAGTGGTGCGTCACAGTCGCCCAACGGTGCGCTGATGAACTACAACGGCGTGCGTATCGCAGCAGACTCTGTTGCGTTCTGCCCATCAGGGCTCTACGACGCAAACAAACGCACTGTGCTATCATGGCTACACAAAGCCATCAAGCCACTGAATCTCCTGCGAATGGTGGAAGATTCCTCTGTCATCTATCGCGTTTCCCGCGCACCAGAGCGGCGGGTGTTCTACATCGATGTCGGCAATCTCCCGAAAGCCAAAGCCGAGCAGTATCTCTACGACATCATGCAGAAGCACCGGAACAAGCTCGTGTATGATACCCAAACTGGCGAGATACGCGACGACCGCAAGTTCATGAGTATGCTTGAAGACTTCTGGCTGCCACGCCGTGAGGGTGGCAAGGGTACGGAAGTCCAGTCGTTGCCTGGTGGCCAGAATCTTGGGCAGATGGAAGATGTCGATTACTTCCGGCGTAAACTGTATCGTGCCTTGAGTCTGCCACCGTCGCGTATCGACCAGGGGCAGGGTTTCAATCTCGGGCGTGCGTCGGAGATTACACGCGACGAACTGCGATTCAACAAGTATATTCACCGACTACAAGTACAGTTTGATTACCTGTTTGACCAGTTGTTGGAACGTCAGCTTCGTCTCAAGAATGTCATGACGGAGGCTGAGTGGCATGATATTAAGGACAGCCTTCGTTATACCTGGCAACAGGATTCATACTTCGAAGAACTGAAAATGAACGAAATCCTGACAACGCGCATGAATTTAGCATCACAAGCCGATGCGTTTGTCGGTCGATATTATTCAGAAGCATTTGTCAAGAGAGACATTCTCAAGCTAACGAATGATGATGTTGTGCAAATTGCGCATGACAATCGTGTGCGACCACCCACGCCTACCGGGCGTCCAGGTGAAGACGACACGTTTGATCACGAAGCCGACGAGGCCTTGCGCATAAACAATTCTCCGGCAGGAAAGACAGATACGAATTTTTCTCCTGCGGATGATGACACAGATGCCTCATCTCCAAAGAAGACTGCCGACAACTAAATAGGAATACGCTATGGCTATCACATCAGGGACCGCTAATGTTCATGTCCTTACGGAGAGCGCACAACACGCGACTGTGCGGTGTTTGTATTATACATCTGACGGCACAGACGAATCGGATGTGCTGAAGGTAAACACTGCAACACTGTCACACAAAACGGTGGCGCTCACAGTAGCTACAAAACTTGGTGTCTTCCAGTCTGGTGATACCGTGACAGGCCAAACGAGCGGAAAGACCGCACAGATTGTTGAATGGCGAAGGGACGCGAGTACGCTCGTCGTAACGAATGCGTCGGGCGCGTTCACCAATGGCGAGGATCTGAAAACCACAGTCACGAACAGCACCGCTGCGTTAGCCTCATCGGCCGCGTCACTGGATTTGGTTCGTGAGTTAGCCATTCGCAGCATCTGGTATTCCATCGACCCCGATATGACGGTCGAACTGGGATTCAAGGGCGCACCCGGCGAAAACGCAATCGCTCCTGCGGTGCTTCTCTCCGGTTCTGGTTACTTCGGTAAGAATGCGCTTGCGGGGCAGATTATCTCCAATGCGCCCGGTATCGGTACCAACGCGGACGGCAGTTTTTACATTAGCACTTATACGACTGCGAGTGCGAAAGCCGCATACACCGTCATCGTTGACTTGGTGAAACTGCGCGGGTATGCATCGAGCGGCATATAAAGGACATCTCATGAATTCATTTACACATCTCGTACAGAACGTCAAGGATGCTAACTGGCAAGGCGCCGGGCAGGTCTTTAAGGAGATCATGCAACAGAAGGTGGCGGACCGTATCGAGACTGAACGTCAGACCATTTTCGAGGAAGACGCCGGCGAGGCGTATAAAAAGCACTTCGACTCGATGTTGAAGAAATGGAATGTCTCGTCGCCCAAAGATATTCCTGACGACAAGAAGAGCGAATTTTTCAAAGCAGTCGATGCGGGATATGAAGCAAAAGACGAGTAACCTATGAAACTCATCGCCGAAGTTTACGATCACATCAAACCGTTGGTGGAAGCCACGAAGGATGGGCAGAAAGCCTATACCATCGAGGGTGTGTTCCTCCAAGCGGAAGTGAAGAATCGTAACGGGCGCACGTATCCGATGGCGGTGTTGCAGCGCGAGGTCGCCCGATATAACGAGGAATACGTTACACAGAACCGCGCGTTGGGCGAACTGGGTCATCCCGAATCGCCACACATCAATCTTGAACGTGTTAGTCACATGATTACGAAACTGGAAGCGACCGGTTCAGATTTCATGGGCCGTGCGAAGATCATGGATACGCCGTATGGTAAGATTGTGAAGTCCTTCATCGACGAGGGCGTCAAGTTTGGCGTGTCGTCTCGTGGTGTTGGTTCGTTGGAAAACTCTAGTGGGGGAGATGTCGTCGCGGACGATTTTTTCCTTGCGACAGCCGCGGACATTGTTGCTGATCCGAGTGCGCCAGAGGCGTTCGTTCGTGGTCTGCGAGAGCAGCACGAATGGGTTTGGGACAACGGAACGCTGTCGACTGCACAAGTCCAGAATCTCCATACAACCGTCACCAAGGCACCCGTGAAAACTCGATCACAAGCACGGGCGTTGGAAACACGCATCTTTGAATCATTCATGCGTGAGTTGAAGAGAGGCACGCGAGTTTCGTAGAGAATAGCATAACGCTAAATATATCCATCGGATGCCGGCGTCTGTAAGTCGGCACAATTTTTGAGGATAATACCAATGGCAGAATCTCTTGTTAATCCAGCGTCCGCTGCGCAACTGAGCCCGCGCAATTCGGAACCCACCCATCTCAATACAGGTTCGCATGACGAACTCGGTGACGCGACCGACAGCAAGCTCAATTACGCCGGCAATCTGAAAACCGATTCGTCCATTCCGCGGTCTGTTGCCGCAGAGCCCACGCATCTCAAGACTGAAGACGAAGAGGATCTTGAGAAAGTGGAGGACGATGAAGACCCAGAGACGGTGACCGAAGCCGACGACGTCGAGATTGAGTTTGGCGATGAGAAGAAAGACGAGAACGTTGATGACCTTGATAAGGCCATCGATGAACTTGCTAGTCTGCCCGTCACGGAAATTTACGTCACCGAAGACGACGACGACGACGAAGATAAGAAAGTCGACGAAAACGACGACGACGACAACGATGACAAAAAAGTCAACGAAGCCGACGACGACGACGATGACGAGAAAGAAGTCAACGAAGCCGAAGACGACGAAGAGGAAGAGGAAGTCAACGAGGACGATGACGAGAAACCTGACTTCCTGAAGAAGAAAATCGACGAAACCGTTAACGGCGGCCGGAAGGACAAAGAAATCGACGATGGAGGTCTCGAAGTCGACGAAAACGACGATGACGAGAAGGAAGTTGACGAAGACTGCGGCGACGCAGTTGACGAGGACGATGACGAAGAGGATCTGAAGGAGTCGCTAAAGATTTCCATTAAGATGCCAAAAGCGTCGCTCTTCGAGTCTGCCGGATTCAACGTCAAGCAACAGAAGAAGGTTGCGTCCATCTTTGAATCGGCTATCAAGAGTACCACACGACAGGTCGGTAAGCAGATTCATGAGCATTATTCGAAGGTTCACAAGAGGCGTCTAGCGAAAGCGCAGGGGCTGATTGAGAATCGTCTGAATACCTATCTCGATGTTGTTGTCGAGGAGTGGGTGAAGACGAATGCTGTGCCCATACGAACCTCGCTTCGCACTGAACTGTCGGAGAACTTCCTGAATGGCTTACAGAAGTTGTTCACGGAGCATTACATCGACGTACCAAAGAGTAAGACAAATGTGGTGAAGAGCCTTACGCATCAGGTGGAAACACTCAAGCGTCAGGTTAATGAGCAGTATACGGAGAAGCTGAAACTGCGCAGGTTGGCAGAGACAGCAAATAAGAAACGAATTGTCGCGACATTTGCGCGTGACATGAGTGAATCGCAGGCAGGGAAATTGGAGAAGTTGGCAGAGGACACACAGTATGTCAGTGCCAGGGACTTCCGCGAAAAGTTGACAATGCTGAAGGAGAGTTACTTCGAAAAGAAGCCGAATCGCGCGGTGCGTCTACCTGAAGAAAATGTTCAAGAAGTGTCAGAAAAAGGAGGCGCGCCGAAAGGTGAGGCAGATATGGTTGCAGAGGTCATCACTCGTCAAGCGAAGTCGAGTGATTGGTAAACTGTAATAGTTTCGAAGGAATTAAATAACAATCAACAGCATTATCTAACTGTTGCGATAGTTAACATTCATCTTAGGAGTCACGCAGATGGCAGATACATTTCTAACCGAAGAGATTAAAAGTAAGTGGGCGAAGGTCATTAATCACCCCGACCTTCCTGATATCAAGGAGTCGTGGAAAAAGCGGGTCACTGCGATCTGTTTGGAGAATACCTCACGTGAGGTTAGTAAGTCGGCACAGTATATGGACGAGACGTTGTTGTCCGAGGCTGCGCCAGCTAATGCCGCGGGAGCGTTCCCGAGGGCCAACTTGCAGGGGTTTGATCCGATTTTGATCTCGCTCATTCGTCGTTCTATGCCGAACCTCATCGCGTATGACTTGTGCGGCGTTCAGCCGATGACAGGTCCTACTGGCCTCATCTTTGCGATGAAGTCGAAGTTCACCACGCAGGCCGGCACGGAAGCATTGTTCAACGAGGCGAACACGGGCTTCTCTGCTAACGCTGCGACACAGACGGGCACGTTGCCTGCTGGTAACACGTCGGCGGTTTCCAACTCTACGAACTTCCTGTATGACACGGGTATGACGACCGCATATGGTGAGACGCGCGGAGATTCGGCCGCGAATGCTATCCCTGAGATGGCGTTCTCGATTGATAAGGTAACCGTAACTGCGGTAACCAGAAAACTGAAAGCAGAGTACACGATTGAAATCGCGCAGGACTTGAAGGCGGTTCACGGTCTCGATGCTGAGACGGAACTTGCTAACATCCTGTCTGCGGAGATTCTTGCGGAGATTAACCG
>Ga0114993_10001752_pt1 | contig 24705 bp, 20 predicted proteins | sample ArcticOcean_MG_C_FD_87042 | JGI IMG/M metagenome (GOLD analysis project Ga0114993, IMG submission 87042) | Marine microbial communities from western Arctic Ocean - ArcticOcean_MG_CB2_150 | ecosystem: Environmental > Aquatic > Marine > Oceanic | place: Arctic Ocean: Canada Basin | collected...
CACCGTCAGACACACCCGTAACTCGCTCAATCACCCTTCGGTTTCTGTTTCGGCTGCTTTGTCCTTCGAACGCAAAGTCGTTGGTGCCGAGCTCTGGCTCCACGTCTACTGCGACGGTGGGCAGCAACACATCAAGTTGTTCAAGTTGCGAGAGTTTGAATACGTCGCCGTCAGTCACGGCGGTAACATCAGTCGGATAAGTGCCGGCTACTTCAGGCCAGCTCTCTTCATCCAGGTCCGTGGATTTCGGTTTAAACAAAATGACATCGATCTGGTACCAGCCCTGAAGCTGCTCTTGTCCCTGGGCAACTGTCGGGTTGAAAACTATCGCCATAAGCATGAATGCGGCGGCTGTGAGATGTCTAACCAGCAATGTTAACTCTCTTGTTGTCCAGTCGTTCCAGTAAACGTTCAACTTTCGTGAATCGGGTGTCGATTTTTTCCATCTTATCATCGAAGACCAACTGATTCGCTGTTGCCAGTTTATATCGGTGAGGCTCTGACTGGACCAGTTTTACGATGGAACCGGGATCAATCGTTGTTTCCTGGTCGAACTCGATTTTGCCTCCCCGTTCTCCGGCATCGAGTTTTTTGATGCCAAGTTTTTCGGCATGCAGCTTCAATGTGGTGACCCGGAACAGGTTCTTCACGGGCTCAGGAAGTAACCCGAACCTGTCGATCATCTCGACCTGCAGTTCGCGTAATTGGTCCTCTGTTTCTGCGTTGGATATGCGCTTGTACAGGACCAGGCGCATATGCACGTCTTGCAGGTAGTCATCAGGGATAAGCGCAGGCAGGTGAAGGTTGATTTCTGTACCTTCCTTTAGTGGTCTATCGAGGTTCGGGGTCTTGCCTTCCTTGATGGCCTTCACCGCGCGATCAAGCATTTCCATATAGAGCGAATAGCCAATCGTCTGCAGGTTGCCTGTCTGCTCATCTCCGAGAAGTTCACCGGCACCCCTGATTTCAAGGTCGTGGGTTGCCAGGATAAAGCCGGCACCAAGATCTTCTGCGTCCGCGATGGCGTCAAGCCTTTTTACGGCATCGGATGTCATTGCTTTGGGGTGGGGCGTCAGCAGATAGGCATAGGCCTGGTGGTGGGATCTTCCAACGCGGCCGCGTAACTGGTGCAACTGGGCCAGACCAAATTTGTCAGCCCGGTCCATGATGATGGTATTGGCGTTCGGAATGTCGATCCCGGTTTCGATAATCGTTGTGCACAGAAGCACATTGGAGCGCTTGTGGTAGAAGTCGGACATCACCTGTTCTAGCTCGCGCTCGCGCATTTGACCATGGCCGATGGCGATAGTCGCTTGTGGAACCAGCTCCTGTAGTTTGGTGGCGGTGTTTTCAATCGTACGGACCTCGTTATGCAGGTAGTAAACCTGCCCACCACGCATCAATTCCCGCTGTATCGCCTCCTTTATCATGCCTTCGTTGCTTTGCCGGACAAATGTCTTGATCGATAGTCGTTTTGCCGGTGGCGTCGCTATGATGGACAGATCCCTCATACCTGACATCGCCATATTCAGGGTTCGCGGGATGGGTGTTGCGGTCAGCGTGAGGATATCCACCTCGGCCCGCAGGGATTTAAGTTTCTCTTTTTGGCGGACGCCGAACCTGTGTTCTTCGTCAATGATCAACAGGCCCAGGTTTTTAAAATCGAGTCCTTCCTGGATCAGACCGTGGGTGCCTATGATGATATCAAGGTTGCCGGTGCCCATTTTCGCGATAACTGCTTTCTGTTCCTTTGTTGTTTTGAAGCGCGAGATGGAATCAATATTCACTGGCCATTCTACAAAACGGTCTTTGAAGGTTTCGGTGTGCTGCTGAGCGAGCAGGGTGGTCGGTACAAGTATCGCTACCTGCTTGCCGGATTGTATGGCGATAAATGCAGCTCGCATAGCAACTTCAGTCTTGCCAAACCCGACATCCCCGCAAATTAGTCGGTCCATGGATTTCTCGGAAACCATGTCAGAGATCACGTTTTCAATGGCAGATTCCTGGTCAGGTGTTTCCTCGAAAGGAAACGCGCGCGCAAACTGGTCATAGTTGAAGTCTGGTACCGGGTAGCTGAACCCTTTTCGCGCCTCTCTTCTTGCATAGATGTTCAGTAGTTCCGCTGCGACATCATGAATCTGTTCAGCAGCTTTCCGTTTTGCCTTCTGCCACGTTTCCCCGCCAAGTCTGTGAAGGGGCGCGAGCCCTTCCCCGGCACCCGTGTATCGGGATATAAGGTGCAGTGACGAAACGGGTACGTACAGTTTCGCGTCTTCCTGGTACAGCAGGGCAAGAAACTCTGTCTCCTGCCCATCGATAGTGAGTGTCTGAAGCCCTTGGTATCGCCCGATGCCATTATCAATGTGCACTACCGGTGCGCCAATGCTGAGCTCCGTTAGGCTTTTTATTGCCAGTTCTGCAAAGTTTTCCTTTTCCCTGTCGCGCCTGCGTTTTTGCAATACCCTGTCGCCAAACAGCTGGCGTTCGGTGATCATTGCGATGTTGCCAATGGCGAGTGGTCGATCCAGGGGTGCGACGGTAATGGCAAGTTCGCAATCGTCTTCAATGAACGATTGCCAGTCCTCGACGACTTTCGTTGATAGACCTTGTTGCGCGAGAAGGTCATCGACAACCTCGCGTCTGCCATTCGACTCGGTGGTGATCAGCAATCGTGCGGTGGATCCATCGACGAATTGTTTTAGCGCGTCGAGTGGTGTCTGGCTGCGCTCGTTGATGGTGAGATCTTGAAGGAGCTTATAGTCGAACACATAGTCGAATACACGGCCCTTGTCCTGGGGCGTTGCGCGGAAATCTACGCGAGGGTATTGCTTCAGTCCGGCGAACAGCTCGTCAAGAGGCATGAGGATGTCGCGCGGCGGCAGGATCGGTTTCTGGATATCGTAGCGAAGATTCTCATAGCGATCTTCGGTTTCCTGCCAGTAAGCCTCAAGCTTGGGTTCTATGTCGTCACAGAAAACCAGAGTGTCGTCGGGTAGATAGTCAAATAAGCTTTCCAGCCCTTCAAAAAATAGCGGCAGGTAGTATTCGATACCGGCAGGAGACAGGCCCTGGGAAACGTCACGGTAGATCGGGCAGGATCTCGGGTCGCCCTGGAACCTCAGAAACCACTGGTCCTTGAACTGATTGATTGCATCGCTGTTAAGCGGAAATTCCCTCGCTGGCAGGAGCGAGATTTCGTCAACCTGCTCCACTGAGCGCTGGGTTTCGGGATCAAAGGTCCGCAGCGTGTCAATTTCGTCATCGAACAGGTCAATCCGGTATGGGAAGTCAGAACCCATTGGGAAGATATCCATGATGGCGCCGCGAACGGCGTATTCGCCATGTTCATAGACTGTTTCAACCGAGCGATAGGCTGCGCCCTGTAATCGCCTGCGCATCTGGGGGATATCGAATTTTTGCCCTTTCGCCAGTACCAGGCTAGTGCCCAGTATGAATTGCGCTGGTGCCATTCTCTGGCTGAGTGTTGTGGCGGGTATCACGACGATGCCACTTTCCAGGACCACGAGTTGATTCAGCACATCGAGACGTTCCGAAATAATGTCCTGGTGCGGCGAGAAAGCGTCGTAAATCAGGGTTTCCCAGTCAGGCAAGTGTAGGATGGTTGTATCGGATCCCAGGAAGAACTGGAGTTCATCGTGCAGTCGTTCTGCCCCCAGGGTGTCTGCTGCGATTACCAGTATCATCCCTTGGTGGCTTGACGCGACCCCGGCTATTGCATGAGTTTCCGCCGCGCCGGGGAGGTTAGACCATCTTCGGCGGTCTCCTGGTGTTGTTGGCAGTTCAGGACGGGTAATCATAGAGTGGAATGGTCTGCAGGCGGATAATTAAAAGAGGAGAAGATTACCGGATGGGCGATAGAACTCAAGGGGTATAACATGCCGAATATGAAGCAATTCCAGCCTGGTTAAAAGCTCATTGTAATCAGCGTGATTGGCGGATTTGTGATCGGGCTGGGTGCCGGTTATGCGCTCTGGAAATATCCGGAGTATCTTTTGCTGGAAACAGTCCCGAGAATCGAATCGCCAGCAGCAACGGTTGAGCCACTGGTGAGGATTCAATCGCGGACCGTGGGTGAGCAGGTGGCCAGCCCGATTACTGTGGGTGCCATTTCATTGTCACGTCGGACAGTGTCATTCGACGGGCTTCTTGGAATGAACTTCCTGCAGAAGTTTGAATTCTCTCTGGGCCAACAGCGTAGCCTGCTGGAACTGCATTTCCGGAGGGATGGGGGGGCTTTCAGTGATCGTTATTCGCAATCATCATCTAGCTAAAAAATGAATGTTCATTTTTGACACGGTTCGCATTGAATAACGGCGTCCCAAAATAGATAATTCCTGCGATTGGCAGGTGACCCGCTGCGGTATGCGGATCACCTGCTACGAATTTGATTAATCTGAGGATTCACTCGTGGCTAAACCCGAGCTAGAAGGCGCTTTCGCTGATTTTAAGGAGCGCGAAGCGCTTGCCGAATCAATGATCCCAATGATCGGTACTCTGTATCGTCGAAACGTCGTGATCTATATTCATGGGGTTCCTCTTTACAATCAGTCCGTCATCGAGTTGATGAAGGCGCATCGATTTGTCCGGCAGATTGAAAAGAATGAGATGTCCGAATTTGAGACGCATCCGATGCTGGAGAACCTGAGCAAGCTAGACGTGGGGCCGGCGCACATCGATATCGGTAAATTGACCTCCAACTTCATGAATGACAACGGAGGACTGTCAGTGCAGGCATATGTCAAACGCGAGTGTGCGGCAATTCTGGGTCGCCACGATACGATCTCGCACCCGCCTCGTGACGTGGTGATCTACGGTTTCGGTCGAATTGGCCGGCTGGTCACGCGGCTCCTGGTGGAAAAGGCGGCCGGGGGACAAAACCTGAGACAAAGGGCGGTTGTGCTGCGTCCTCCAAAGGATCCGGTCGATGATCTTTACAAGCGGGCTAGCCTGTTGCGCCGGGATTCCGTTCACGGCCCCTTTAAAGGAACTATCAGGGTAGATGCTGACAATCATGCCCTGATCTGTAATGGCAATGCCATTCACTTCATCTACGCGACTGACCCGTCAGACATCGACTATACAACTTACGACATTCAGGACGCCCTGATCATTGACTCAACGGGTGTCTGGCGAGACCGAAAAGGGCTCGAGCAGCACCTGGAGTCAAAGGGGACTGCCAAGGTGTTGCTGACGACCTCGGGTAAAGGCGACATCAAGAATATTGTCTCCGGCGCCAACTCAGATCTCGTCATGCCTGAAGATTCTGTTATTGCGGCCGGGTCCTGTACGACTAACGCCATTGTTCCGGTATTGAAGAGTATTAACGACCACTTCGGTATCGATCACGGGCACATGGAAACCGTGCATGCCTATACGGATGACCAGAACCTGCACGACAATACGCACTCCAAGGAGCGGCGGGGTCGTAGTGCCGCCTTGAATATGGTGCTGACAGAAACAAATGCCACTGAATCCATCGGCAAATTATTGCCTGAGCTAGCGGGTAAGTTCACCGGCAACTCGATCCGCGTACCCGTGCCTAATGTCTCGATGGCTATCCTGAACCTGGCCCTGCACAGAGAAGTCAGCCGCGAAGAAGTGAACGATTTTCTGCGGGATGTGGCCCTGAACAGCGCCATGAACCGGCAGATTGATTTCACGGTCTCAAGGGAAGTGGTTTCATCGGACTTTACGGGTAACCGGCACGCTGGGATCATAGATTCGCATGCGACGATAGCGAACGGCAAGCGGCTGATCCTGTATGTCTGGTACGACAATGAATTTGGCTATTCCTGCCAGGTCGTCAGGGTTGGCCAGAAGATGGCGGGCATCAAGTATCCAATCGTACCACCGCAACCGGTCACTGGAGAATCGACCAGTGCAGAACAGCAAAAAGTAAAATCGGCGTAATACATCGATAAGTGGTTGAAATAGTGCCATGTTAGGAGCGCTTGCTATAGCAAAATAGCTGGCAGCTCACTATAATCGCGCCAGATTTTCCGAGGGATGTCAGTGATGTCCCTGAAGTTCGAAAATTGACCAAAATCGAGTTCATCTCGGCAGTCTGGTGTGACCAGGATACTGTTGATAGTCAGCATTCGATTGACTCCGGAAATTAATACTTAAGATACGATAAGGCGTTGTCAGAAAGGCATGATTAAGACGAAACGCGGGCTCGATTTGCCCATAAATGGGAGTCCGAAACAGACCATCGAAGACGGACCTTCTATCCGGCAGGTAGCACTTGTCGGATATGACTACCCCGGCATGAAGCCAACGATGGAAGTCAGGGAAGGCGACCAGGTGAAAGCCGGTCAGGTGATCTTTACCGATAAGAAAACGCCGGGCGTGAAATTCACGTCCCCCGCTTCGGGCAAGGTTGTTGCCGTGAATCGCGGCGACAAGCGTGTGTTTGAGTCGCTGGTGGTCGAAGTCGATGATGGTGCTGAAACGGAAACCTTTGTTGCCTATCCCGCAGCGCAACTTCGCACCCTTGAGCGGGGCAAAGTTGTTGAGAATCTCGTCGAAAGTGGCGAGTGGACAGCGATTCGCACCCGGCCCTATAGCAAGGTACCGCAACCAGATTCGCCGGCGCCGGGCGCGCTGTTTATCACCGCATCAGACACAAGGCCACTTTGCGCCGACCCCGCTCTCTTTATAAGTGAACACCCGGATGCCTTCCTTGCGGGGATAGATGCGCTGGCAAGGCTCACCGAGGGCAAGGTCTATCTTTGCTCCAATGCCGGTGCAAGTCTGCCTGCAACAGACAACCCCCAGGTTCAGTCGGAACAGTTCTCCGGGCCTCATCCCGCAGGTAATGCCGGGACACACATACATTTTCTGCATCCTGTACACACTAACCGGAATGTATGGTACGTCGGTTACCAGGATGTCATCGCTATCGGTTATTTGTTCACATCAGGCAAACAGTTTTTTGATCGCGTGATATCGCTAGCTGGGCCGGAAGTCACCCGCCCAAAATTAGTACGAACAAGGCTTGGTGCAAGCACTGAGGAACTTGGTGCCGGAGAGTTAAGTGACGGCAACAATCGGGTCATCAGCGGCTCGGTGCTTGATGGCCGGAAGGCTTCCGGTGCCACTGCCTACCTTGGTCGCTTTCATCACCAGATCTCTGTGATCCATGAAGGCACCGAACGCGAACTACTGGAATTCGTGATGCCTGGCGTGAACAAATTTTCGCTGACCCGCCTTTACCTGGGGGCTTTTCGCAGCAGTAAATTCAATATGTCCACTTCAACAGAGGGCAGCACCCGGTCTATTATTCCACTTGGGTCCTACGAGGAAGTCATGCCGCTCGATATCCTGCCCACCCAGTTGCTGAGGGCGCTGGTGGTGAGCGATTTTGATGCATCAGTAGCGCTGGGTGCTCTTGAGCTGGATGAAGAAGATATTGCCCTTTGCACCTACGCGTGTCCCGGCAAGTATGAATACGGGCCTTATCTGCGCCAGATGTTGACGCGAATTGAGACAGAGAGCTAAGTATGTGGTTGCGTGATGTGCTCGACAACATAGAGCCGCATTTTGAGACAGGCGGTCGATTTGAGAAGTTTTATAGTGTCTATGAAATGGTAGACACCATCTTCTATTCGCCGGGTCATGTGACCAAAACGTCGTCGCATGTCCGAGACGCGGTGGATATGAAACGGGTAATGACCACCGTCTGGTGGTGTGCCTTTTTCCCGATGTTTGCCGGGATGTATTACGCAGGTCTGCAGGCGAACCTTGCCATGGATGCGATGGGTGTAGAAAGCCTTGAAGGCTGGCGCGGAGTTTTGCTGGAGCTTGTGGCTGGCTACGATGCCGACAGCATATGGGACTGCGTGGTTTATGGCGCGATGTTCTACGTGCCTATTTATATGGTGGTCTTTGTCGTTGGTGGTCTATGGGAAGTTGCAATCGCGACGATCCGGGGTCATGAGGTTAACGAGGGATTCTTCGTCACCAGTATCTTGTTCTCGCTGATTGTGCCGGCGTCGTTACCGCTCTGGCAGGCAGCGCTTGGGATATCTTTTGGTGTGGTTATCGGCAAGGAAATATTCGGCGGAACCGGTAAGAATTTCCTTAATCCAGCACTGACAGGTAGAGCGTTCCTTTTCTTTGCTTATCCCGCGGAGATATCGGGCGATGCGGTCTGGACAGCGGTTGATGGGTTCAGTGGGGCCACCCCCCTAGGCATTGCGGCCCTTCAAGGTATGGAAGGTGTGACCACGACTGGGTTTACCTGGATGGATGCATTCCTCGGCAAGATGCAGGGTAGTGTTGGAGAGACTTCGACGTTGGCTATCTTTGTCGGCGGCGCCATTTTGTTAATTACCAAGATAGCGTCATGGAGGATTATGGTGGGCGTCATGCTTGGCATGATTGCGACGGCACTGATGTTTAATTCGCTTGGTTCCGATACCAACCCGATGTTTTCCATGCCCTGGTACTGGCATTTGGTACTTGGGGGCTTTGCCTTCGGTATGGTTTACATGGCAACGGACCCTGTATCCGCGGCGATGACCAATACCGGAAAGTGGTGGTATGGAGCCCTGATCGGCGTGATGTGTGTGCTGATCCGGGTGGTTAACCCCGCGTTTCCAGAAGGCATGATGCTGGCCATTTTGTTTGCGAATCTGTTTGCCCCATTAATTGACTGGCAAGTTGTGCGGTCCAATGTGAAGAGGAGGCTTGCGCGTGTCGGAGCCTAAATATAATAAAGAGTCAATGAAGAATATCCTCGTTGTATCGTTGCTGGTGTGTTTTGCCTGCTCGGTGGTTGTGTCCAGCGCGGCGGTCTTTCTGAAACCACAAAGGGTGGCGAACAAGGACTTGGATCGAAACAAGAATATTCTTGAGGCGGCTGGACTCTACGATAAACAGTCCGGGCAAACCGTCGATATTGCTGCTGAATTTGAGAAGTTTGAAATTCGTGTCGTGGACCTGCAAGAAAAGAGAGTCCTTAGTGACCTTGAAGCGTCCGATCTTGGCATTGAAGCGCGGACTTATGACCAGCGAAAAGCTGCAAAAGATCCTGCTATCTCAAAGGCGCTTGAAACAAGAGAAGACATTGCGTCTATTTCACGGCGCGCCAGGTACAGCGTTCTGTACCTGCTTAGGAAAGACGGGGATATCAAAACGATCGTGCTGCCAGTTCATGGCTATGGTCTCTGGTCTACCCTGTATGGGTTCATTGCTCTGGACGGGGATATGAACACTGTTTCGGGCATCACTTTTTACGAGCATGGCGAAACAGCAGGCCTGGGTGGTGAAGTCGACAATCCCGCATGGAAGGCGCAGTGGTCCGGCAAGACGATCTATAACGATGGCGGCGTGGCGTTGAGGGTGATTAAGGGTGCTGCGAGGGCTGAATCGGCAAAGTTTAATTATCAGGTTGATGGACTGTCAGGTGCAACACTGACCAGTCGAGGTGTAGAAAACCTGGTGAGCTATTGGATGGGTGATGACGGTTTTGGTCCCATTCTTGATGGCTTTCGCGGGTAAAGAGGCAAATCATGACCACTAAAGAAGTATTACTTAACCCGCTTTTCGTCAATAACCCAATTGGGTTGCAGATACTGGGAATCTGTTCGGCGCTGGCGGTCACTACCAAAATGAGCGTAGCGCTGGTGATGTGTATTGCACTGACTCTGGTGACCGCATTTTCGAACCTGTTTATCTCTATGATTCGAAACCAGATTCCCGGCAGCATCCGGATTATCGTTCAGATGACGATCATCGCTTCACTGGTCATCGTAGTGGACCAGGTGTTGGGCGCTGTCGCCTATGACATCAGTAAGCAGCTTAGTGTATTTGTTGGACTGATCATCACAAACTGTATTGTCATGGGGCGAGCTGAAGCTTTCGCGATGCAAAACCCGCCAGGGTTAAGCTTTCTTGATGGCATTGGTAACGGTCTTGGTTATAGCGTAGTTCTGATGTTGGTTGCGACTATTAGAGAATTTTTTGGATCAGGCAGTCTGTTTGGATACGAAGTTCTGCCATTAGTCACAAACGGCGGTTGGTATTCACCGATGGGCCTGATGCTCTTGCCACCTAGTGCATTCTTTATTATCGGTCTGCTGATCTGGGCCCTGCGCGCCTGGAAGACAGAGCAGGTTGAAGAACCCGAGTACGAAATTGGCGGTCACACCGCGTTGTCCAAGGTATAGGGGGGCTTAACTATGATTGAATACTACTTAAGTCTCTTTGTTCGTGCTGTTTTCATTGAAAATATGGCGCTCGTGTTTTTTCTTGGCATGTGTACGTTTATTGCCATCTCCAAGAAGATCGAAACGTCGATGGGGCTTGGAATCGCCGTAGTCGTTGTGCTGACAATTACGGTTCCGGTTAACAACCTTTTATACCAGTATCTGCTGGCTGACGGTGCGCTAGCATGGGCTGGTCTGCCGGATGTGGATCTTAGTTTTCTGGGTTTCCTTTCTTATATCGGTGTGATTGCAGCGATAGTGCAGACGTTAGAGATGTTCCTTGATAAGTATGTCCCCGCGCTCTACAACGCGCTAGGTGTTTTTCTGCCACTCATTACCGTCAACTGCGCAATTCTCGGAGCCTCTATTTTTATGGTGAACCGCGACTACAATTTTGCGGAAAGTGTCGTGTACGGTTTCGGCTCAGGGCTGGGCTGGGCAATTGCCATCGTGGTGCTGGCAGGCATTCGGGAAAAGATGAAATACAGTGATGTACCGCAAGGCCTGCGAGGCCTTGGGATCACTTTTATCACAGTGGGTTTGATGTCCCTGGGCTTTATGTCATTCGGTGGTATTTCACTTTAGATATTGCGCGTTAGACATTGCGCGTTAGACATTGCACGTTAGGTATTCCAATTTAGAAATTTTGCTTTAAACAAGGTTCTGCGGGTTAGTGATAACCCGGCATTGAAGAGGTTTTTAGAGTCCAGATATGAACGTTATTGAAGTTTTTTTGGGTGTAAGTATGTTTACGGGAATCATCATGATGCTCGTGTTAGTCATTCTGTATGCACGTAGGTTATTGGTGAGTACCGGTGAAGTGATTATCGAAATTAATGGTGATCCTGAAAAGACGATCACCTGTAGCGCTGGTGGCAAGCTACTGAATACCCTGGCTGATGCCGGCATTTTCCTTTCTTCCGCGTGCGGTGGTGGTGGCACCTGCGCCCAGTGTCGTTGCGTTGTGACGGAAGGCGGTGGCTCGATGCTGTCTACAGAGGAGGGACACTTTACCCGCGGTGAAGCGAAAGACGGTTGGCGGTTGTCATGCCAGACAGCGGTTAAGCAGGATCTTAAAATTGAAGTGCCTGCCGAGTTCTTTGGCGTTAAGCGTTGGGAGTGTGATGTCATCTCCAATGAGAACGTTGCGACATTTATTAAAGAGCTGGTGCTCAAGCTGCCTGAAGGCGAAGAAGTAGATTTCCGTGCTGGTGGTTATGTCCAGTTTGAGATTCCTCCCTACGATATCGACTATAGGGATATTGACGTCGAGGAAGAGTACACCGGCGATTGGGAGAAGTTCGGTGTTTTTGAACACAAGTCGATGGTCCCCGAACCAACGATTCGAGCATACTCGATGGCGAACTACCCGGACGAAAAAGGCGTGATGAAATTCAATATCCGTGTTGCGTCTCCACCTCCGGGTACAGAATTTCCGCCTGGAAAAATGTCTTCCTATCTATTCACCAAGAAGCCTGGTGACAAGGTGACTATCTTCGGGCCATACGGAGAGTTCTTTGCTAAGGAAACAAACGCAGAGATGGTGTTTATCGGCGGTGGTGCCGGTATGGCCCCAATGCGAGCCCATATTTTTGACCAGTTACTGAGAATTCACTCCGACAGGAAAATCACCTTCTGGTACGGTGGCCGTAATCAGCGCGAATTGTTCTACGTAGATGAGTTCGACAAGCTGGCGGCAGAAAATCCTAATTTTGAATGGCATGTTGCATTGTCTGATCAGGGAATCGAGGGCTGGGAAGGCTACACTGGCTTTATTCACAATGTGCTTTTCGATGAATACCTGAAGGAGCACGTTGCGCCCGAGGATTGCGAGTACTACATGTGCGGGCCACCCATGATGAACTCCGCCGTGATTGGCATGCTCGAAGACCTCGGGGTTGAACGAGAGAACATCTTCCTCGACGACTTTGGGGGCTAGCAAAAAGGCGCATAAAGCACCTTTTTTTGTCAACTAAGGTGAGTCATGCTTGGTCAGCCGTCACAGAGAGTCTTGGTGGCAGAGGGGTTCGGCGCAAGCGAGGGTCGCACCAAAAGGTTAAAATAAACCTGCCTCAAGTTAAGCCGGTGGCCGCTGCATCTTCTCTGCAGTCGTTACATAACCGGCATCTTCAGGGATACAGATGTAGTTTCCGTCGTCTCTGTGTTCAGTCCAGGGCAGAATGGTGACGATGTTTCGGCCTGTTGCTGCCCGCATGGCATCAGCAACGTTCGAGCTCTCTCCCAGCATTTCTACGTTAACGCGAGTCGGAAAGATAATCGTATAGGTGCCGTCCGCGTTGCCCTTGATGGCGTTATCCGGTGAAATCCAGACTGAATCCACAGACTCGTGTCCATCATGAATCGCCAGGTGGTCTGAGGGGGCCACTGCCAGGTAGAAGTTAGTATCGAACCGTTTGGGTAGCATCTCCGGTGTAATCCAGTGAGCGAAGAGTTGCAGGGTGTCACAAGCGAGCATGAGTTGTTCTTTTTCAAGGAACTCGGTCAGTGAAACTTCGCTCCGGTTTAACGGGTCACGATAGTGTTCAAGGGTACTCAGTCTCTCGCCTGAAACCAGGGCGTCAGAGCCTTTCTCGCGGGCTAACAAAATACCACATTCTTCGAAAGCTTCCCTGATGGCGCCTGCCATCATGGCAACTGCTGTGTCGTCAGCACTGTCTATGCCATCGCAGTAGTTGCGGACATCATAATCACCTGCATCAACCTTGCCGCCCGGGAACACCAGTGCACCGGAGGCAAAATCGATCTGGTGATGCCTTACAACCATGAAGGTCTCCAGGCCAGTAGGACCATCTCGAAGCATGAGAATAGTCGCGGAAGGGAATGGCGTTGATGCTTCAGGCATATTTTTCCTTAAGATGTGCTGAATGTGTTGGAATCATACGAAGACTATCGCCTGCGTTCGACCAGGCTCTTCCAGTCTGTATCTTCCTTGCGGAGCCTGAGGACTTTGTCAGTCTCTACATAGGTATTCGAACGGTAGGCCTGGCGAAAGAACACGTCTACGACGTTAGTGTCGACCAGTTCGAATCGCTGATACGTGATATCCAGGTTAATGTGACCGGGACGCTTGATTCTTGTTCTTCTGAGTGCTTCCCAGTTTCGTCTGCTCTGTCGGCCGGGGACTGCGAAATCTTCGGAATAGTTGGCAATGTACTGAGGAACATTTTGATCAGACCATGCTGCTGCCCATAGGTCCACGGTCTCGATCAGCCGATCCTTGACCGAATCTGTAATGTCGGTCACATCGCTGGAGTAATAGTCTTCTTCCGGGCTTGGTTCAGGGTCGCTGACGGGTTCGAGCAGGTCATTTTCGTCAACCTGCGTGAGGGTGGTAGGTGGCTTGTCAACTAGCGAATCAGCTTCCATAGGAAGTTCAGTACCCTGCAGCGCAGCAGCTGATGCTTCATTGTCCAGCTCTGCCGCGGCTTTTGTGCTGGCGGCGATAGTGTGCTCGGTATCAATCAGCTCGTCGTTCTTGAAAAACCCGGTGTAGACCCTTCCATCTGGAAGGATCATTGTTCCGGGTCCATTACGCATATCGTTTTCGAACAGGCCTACAAAACGGGTGCCATCCTGCCAGAAGATCGTTCCCTTACCTTTCCGTTTGCCCTCCATAACACCGCCAACATAGCGGGTGCCGTCAGGCCAGGCCAGAGTTTTGGTCATCGGTTTGGTCGTGGTTTTGTCTTCTGCCTGCAGCACAAGCGACGCAAACACTAAAAGTATTAAGAGTAGCTGAAACAACCTCATTTTATTGATTACCCTTTTGAACGGGCTATTTTTATTCACTGTCTGTAAGGATACCGGATTGACCGGAGTATGGCAGTGCAAAAATGTGTGACTGTTAGCTTACAGCTGGAACAGATTGCTGGCGGCGGCCAGCGCCATCACTTTTTCAGCTTCAATGATAAAAGGACCATCCCGCAGGACATTGGCGATGGCGACCTCTCGGTCTGCAAGTTTGATACTCCGGTCACCATCAAAGGCCAGAATCCCCGGTCCCTCGAAATTAACCGATTCCCCAAACGCGATTGGCCGAACTGAATCAATGCCAACCTCAGCATGCAATCCGGGTGAGATCGGCACGTTTGCTCGAAGGGTAGCATTCGGATCACATTGCGCGACGACACCGTTGTCATCGTGGTGACCCGTCGGTTCAAAAAAACCCCCGATTGGGGATATGCCGATTGAGGCAGGCTCCGCTCTAGTCAATACGATTGTTGACAGGTCTTCAGGCCTAAATGGGAGCAGGCTGCCCATGAAATCGTTGCGTAGCAGCACGGCATCGATCAGAGCAATATCAGACTCGTCGTTTTTCCTGATGTGGACGCGTTTACACCTGCGGCAATGACCCGCTGGAACTTTCCCTGCGGCAACCAGGCCGGCGGCCATCCCCGCAACGGTCGCTTCAAGACGATAAGGGAAGACATTGTTGGTACCGGTGGATAGCGGCAGCATGATGGCGTCGGGGAAACCCCTGGCAACGATTCGGGATGTCCCGTCTCCACCGAGCACAATGAACACCCGGCAACCTTCGTCCCACATCATTTGGGCCATGGTGGTTGTGTCCCCGGCTGAGTGGGTCAGGGTAAACCTCAGGATCTCGATTTGATCCCTTTCCGGCAGGTTCTCTACCGCCTTTTCATTGATTCTGAACGGCTCGTGCGCGAGATAGATCTTCTCGACACCCTGGGAAAGCGCGCCAAGCACTAGACGTGTCACCTGTTGCTGCTTCTCATGGTGGTCGCTGGTGCTGGCACGTGCAGCGACACGACGAACATCTCGCCCGGAAAATGGGTTGACGATGATGCCCATTTTTATATGAGAGCTTTTAGAAGAGTTTTTGGCAGTCAGTGGATGATTCAAAATAGATTATTAGCCAGACGCTGGAGGAGGTTCAAGATAGCTCTGTGATCGGTTGTTAGCTTGCCTTCCGGGTAAATACCCACTGGTCATCTGTTGAGTAGGTTTCGTTGTACTGATAGCCGTCTTCCGAGAATCCCTTGATATCTTCGGGCTTACTGATCCGGTTCTTCACGATAAAACTAGCCATTGACCCGCGTGCCTTTTTCGCAAAGAACCCAAGCACTTTGTAAGTCCCCTTACTGTAGTCTTTGAAAACAGGGGTAATCACCTTGCCCGGTAGCTTGCTGGTTGAGACAGCCTTGAAGTATTCGATAGACGCAAGGTTTAACAGCGTTTTGTTTCGGTGTGCAGAGAGTTCTCTTCCTAGCACCTCGCCAATCTCGTCCCCCCAGAATTCATAAAGTGTTTTGCAGCTATTGGTTTTCAGTCGAGTCCCCATCTCCAGGCGGTAAGGTTTGATCATATCCAGAGGCCTGAGGATGCCGTACAGGCCAGAAAGAATTCTCAGGTTTTTCTGTGCGAAATTAAAATCCCTTTCGCCATAACTTTCGGCCTCCAGCCCTATGTAGACATCACCCTTGAATGCCAGCAGCGCCTGTTTGGCCGTTTTCGAACGCAGGTTGAATGACTGGAATCGTTCGACATTGAGCGCTGCAAGTTTTGGGCTAATACCCATAAGTTTGCTGAGCTCTGCAGACGATTTTTTGCGCATCACGTCAACGAGGGCACTGGTGTGTGTTGTAAAAACAGGCTCTGAGTATTTTGAAGTCGAAGGCGACGTATCAAAATCCAGAGTTTTGGCAGGCGAGATAACGGTTAGCATTAAGTTTCTTGGTACTGGAAAGTCGTTAAGAATACTAGATTTCGGGATAAGGTGGAATGGACATGTCAACGCTGATGCATCAATATCGTTAAGAAAATAGGGGGTTGGTGCATCGCCACCTGCCCGCTGAGGGATAAACTGCTAAGTTATGAAGAATCCACTCAAACGTCTGGATGTTGCAATAACGGTTGTTTTTTTCCTGTTGACGATTCCTGCCGAGCGATTCGAGGTCTTTTCGCTGCTGGAAGACCAGACGATTTCCATTCGTCAGATTTTCCGAACTGTCGTTGGTGACGGCTTTGTTGCAGGTTGCTTGTCACGGGTGCAGTGCGGGGGCGCTGCGTGTCTCATTGGACTTATTTAGTTTGGCTGTGCTTACAAAAGGCGTACAATTCAAGGTCTAGAATGTGACGTGGTGCACAAAATGGGTGCTGCTGGTTGGTTATAATGCGTAGCAGGTGTCGAGGATAATTTAATCCTTTCACTGAGGGCGTACACCGGGTTTGGTTGAAGTTGCAGAGATAGCTGACAAGTGGCGCAGCATAGATTCCCGACCGGGTTATGATAATTGTTTCGGAATCCTGTAGTTAAATATTTAAAATGGGTTATTTTTTTATTACCGAAGGGTAATGAACAGGAGGAAATACAATGAAAGCGAAGCAATTGGGTTTGGGTTTTCTAGTCAGCATACTGGTTTTGATCACTAGCAGTCAGGTGTTCGCGAAAGCGCCACCGGTCGCAAAACTTGTCCAGATTGAAGGGCAGGTTGAATACAGTCGAAATGGAACCGACTGGAATCCGGTGCGGCGTACAAAATACCTGTTTTCCGGTTATCACCTCAGAACTGGCAAAGACGGTTCCGGGAAGCTCATCAACCAGGCGTCTGGCATGTCCCAGGAAATGGGTTCAAGCAGCCAGATTGCGATTGATGGTGTTAAGGTAATTGTTGTTGCGGGTAGCTTGTCCGAGCCGCTAAAGGAAGAGACAAGGCTGTTTCATAGCCTAACGAACAAATTTGCCAAGGCGCAGCGTTACACGACTGTGCGGCGGGGCGTTAATTCAGCTGAGGAAGCCTGTGACAACAAGGTTCGCACGATTCGAAGCGTGACAGTGTCGGCCGGGCACTCAGATCTTGTCTGGAGGAATGCCTGTCCTGAATTCTCCTACAAACTGGTGATCGATAACGCCATGCCGATTGATGTGCCTGCGCAATCAACTTCAGAGATGATCCGTTACAACGTGGCAAGTAGCGCTGTGGGTGAGCATACCTATCGGGTGGAGGTTTTCGATAAAGACGGGACAGTCTACATACCGAAGGCTGAGAGCAAATTCCAAGTTATGTCAGCTGACAAAGAAGATGAACTGAATGCAGTTCTGGAGCAGGTTGGCGACGATATTTTTCTCGAAACGAATCTCCTTGAAGAACAGGGTTTGTATATCGCTGCGATGGATGCTTATCGGCAGTATTTTCAGCAGAATCCAGACGACAATGACATGCGACCGCTGCTGATTCAGTCCTACCAGGTTTTGAAACTGAGTAACCTCAGGGAAAGTGAAGCGAGGCTTTATAATGCGGGGCTGGAAGAAGATTACTAATCTATCTTCCAGATGACTGGCGATTATAGTCGGTCTGCCGTTAAATTATTGTAAAACCCCACAAGTGTTTTATAAGATGCTAGTGGGGTTTCTTGGATGATCAGGAATGATGGGCTCTAACCAACAACGTTATGATCTGTTCGCGGTCGTCTTTTTCTTTGTCCTGGCGATGATCCTGGAGTATCGGGAGGCCTTCTCCCTTATCGAAGACGAAACGCTTTCATATCGTCAGATTCTCCGTACCCACTATGGTGATGATTCTTTCACCAGCCCTTCTGAAGATGTCATCATCGTATTCACCGATGAAGAATTTTACGCCGAGTACGACAAGTACCCTCTTCGTAGAACAGACCTCTCGACGATTATCCTGAGGTTGAAGGATATGGGTGCGTCTGTCGTTGCTGTCGACATGCTGCTCGACTTCAACAGTGCCTATGGAGAGGATCCGACACTTGAGGACGCGCTCATTGAGGCAGGTAATGTCCTGATGGTTTCCCAAGCCGAGATTGAGGGAAGGGAATACACGGCTCTCAATACCGCTATCGACAGATTCAATGATGTAACCCACAACGGTTACTCGAACATAAGCCCGAATAGTGCAATTTCTGAGAGCATTGTTCGCCTGCGTATCCATGAGGGTCTGGTCACACGGTTTGACTCATGGCCTTTTGCAGTAGAGGCCGTCTCAATGTATTTAGGGGAAGAGCCAGCGATCGCAGACGGGATCCTCAGTGTTGGGCCGGAAATAGAAGTTCAGCTCGACCAGTTTGATGAGATGTACATAGATTATCCGCTACTGCGCGGCCAATCCGAAGGCACTGCGAAGCTGCATGAAATTATCGGCATATCCGCCTCCGACCTGTTGTTTGTTGATGATGAGGAAGAACTCGAGGATCTTGCCTATCTCGTCGATGGGAAAATTGCATTGATTGGTGAGGTGGCGGAAGTTGCCCATGATGAGTTTGAAACGCCGGTGGGGAATGTCTACGGCGTCGAGGTGATAGCGAACTCGATTTCGACCCTACTACGCAGTGGTCCGTTAAAAGCAGCTTCACTCGGTGTCGAATTGTTGCTGGGGTTCCTCCTGCTGGCGGTCTTCCTTGGCACGCGCGTGATCCCGGCACCTTTCGCCAGGAACAGTATCAGCATTGCCGTGCTACTGACGTTTGTCCTGTTCACCACCTACACCTATGTCAGTATTGGTGTGGTGTTCTCCATAAGTTACCTGTTGATAGCTTCGGTCTTCTCTATCATTGTCATCAACTCGAGGTTCTACATCTCGGAAATGGGCCAGAAGACGATGATTCGGGAGATGTTTGGGCAATACCTCTCGCCCAAGGTGGTTGAGAACCTGGTTGATGACCCCAGGAAGATTCAGTTGGGTGGTGAAGAACGCGAGATGACTGCCTTTTTCTCTGATATCCAGGGTTTCTCCTCAATATCAGAACGCCTGACGCCATCAGAGTTGGTTCAATTGTTGAACGACTACCTGACAGATATGTGCGACATCATCCTTGGGGCTGAAGGCACAGTAGATAAATTCGAGGGCGATTCCATTATGGCTTTTTGGGGCGCGCCTACCATGCAGGCTGATCATGCCAAGAGAGCCTGTTTTGCCGCTATTGAAATGAACGATAGAGTTGTAGAACTCAGGGCCAGGGCTCTGCAGAAAGGCGTTACTCCTCTCGTGGTCAGAATGGGTATGAACACAGGAACGATGGTGGTGGGGAATATGGGGTCCAAGCAAAGAATGAACTACACTATCATGGGTGATGCGGTGAATCTGGCCTCGCGTCTGGAAGGTGCTAACAAAGCCTATGGGTCAGGAATGATGATTTCTGAATCTACCTATAGATCTTGTGAGGCAGACATTGATGTTCGTGAGTTGGACAGAATCACGGTGGTGGGAAAGAGTGAGCCGGTTACCGTTTATCAGTTACTGAACAGGAAGAACCAGACAACCAGCGCTGATGCAGATCTCGTCGACCAATTTTCGAAGGGTTTGGAACTTTACAAAGCACGGGACTTCAGGCGCGCGGAGAGTGAGTTCTCAGCGTGTCTTGACATTTTTGCTGACGATGGTCCCGCCCTGGCTTACATCTCCAGGTGTCAGGTGTTTACCGATAACCCCCCGGGCGCTGATTGGGACGGTGTTTATAGACTGACCGAAAAGGGTTAGCGCGGTATGTCGAACGAGGAAAAAATGCTTCAGCAAAGAATAGTTCAGGAAAGAATAATACAGAAGCTTGCGGACGCACTAGATCTGCAACACCTGGAAGTCGTTAATGAAAGCGGCAATCACAACGTCCCGGCCGGATCTGAATCTCATTTTAAGGTAGTCCTGGTCAGTGAGACTTTTGAGACTTTGCCTCTGATAGCCAGGCATAGGCGGGTGAACGGGATTCTCAGTCATGAACTGGCAAACGATATTCATGCGCTTGCAATTCATACCTACACTGGAAAAGAGTGGCGTAAAAAAAATGGAGAGGCTCCAATGTCTCCCCCCTGTCTTGGGGGCAGTCGCAAAACAGGATGATCATTGACCGTGTCTAGATGCCGGTGAGCGGTGCCCTTTATGCGGGAGGCACTGAGGTCACGTGCGTGGATCACCAGACCGGTGGACGCACTTCAGAATATCTTTACGAGCTAAAACGGCAGCATATAGCCATTCATGTCAGGGTAATCCGGCGTCGCAGGAAGTCGATGGCCCTGTATGTGGAAAAAGGTGTTTTGCCCGAGCTTCGGGTCCCGACAAATTGCGCCTGGCGCGATATCCATTCGTTTCTCGGCAGCAAATTTGACTGGATTATCGCTGCGGAATCGGAGCTGGCAAGTCGCACAACTGCACCGCGTAATATCTATACCCCCGGTGGGGAGGTTAGTTATCTTGGCCGCCGAGTTCCGCTGGTGCTGGCCAAGAGTCGCTTCAATGTCGTGGAAGCGGACGATACTAGTATCTATGTTTCATGCGCCAATCCTTCCAGGCCCGAAGCAGTTGAGAAACAAATTATTCACTGGTACCGAAGGCAGGCGGAGGCCTTGTTTCCTGAAAGAATTCAGGTGATCGGCGGTTTGTTTTCAGTCCGGGGTGATCCGTCTCGGGTGACGGTACGTAAAATGAAAACCAGGTGGGGGAGTTGCTCGTCCACCGGTGAAATCTGTCTTAACCTGCTGCTAATGAAAGCAGGCTTATCGCAGATTGATTTCGTGATAGCGCACGAACTTTGCCATCTCAGGCATTTTGCCCACAATGCTAGTTTCTATGCGCTGCTGGGTGAAGTGATGCCTGACTGGAAAGAGCAGGAAGTTCTGCTCGGTCAGGCGGTCTAGAGTATCGGTACAAGGGAGGGCCAGACATCCTCGAGAAGCTTGGGTTGGGCTTCGACGGTTGGATGGATGCCGTCCCGTTGAACGAGCTCCTTACCGGTCGATATCCCGTCCAGCAGGAAGGGTACAAACGGCAGGGAATGCTCTTCTGCCAGTGAGGAAAAGACCTTCTCGAAGGCGAGAGTGTATCGACGGCCATAGTTAGGCGGTAATACCATACCGATCAGCAGTACCCGAGCGCCGCTGGCTTTTGCCTGCTGGATCATGATTTGCAGGTTGTCCCGGATGTTGGAAATAGGATACCCGCGAAGCCCATCATTGCCGCCAAGTTCAAGTACAAGGACATCCGGTTGGTGAAAGGCGAGGCTTTTCGGTAACCTTGTGACCCCGCCACCGGTAGTCTCGCCAGATACACTGGCGTTGACGACCTTGTAGTGAGGGTGATCGATGGCAACACGGTTGGCCAGCAGGTTGACCCAACCTTGCTCCTGATCCATTCCGTAGGCAGCACTGATGCTGTCTCCATAGATAAGAAGTGTGTCCGCGAGAACGAGTTGGCTGGCACTGAAACAATACAGAGCGACAATAATTTTAGCTATGCGAGCAATGATCAAAACACAAGACCTTGGAAAATCAGTCAGCACCTCTGAAGGGCAGTTGACTATATTGAAAGGGATCGATTTGGAAATCAAGAAATCCGAGTCGGTTGCCATCGTGGGAGCATCCGGTTCCGGCAAAACTACCCTGTTAAGCCTGTTAGCGGGTCTGGATACCCCCAGTCGAGGCACGATAACACTGGGAGACTATGAGATCACCTCCTTCAATGAGGAACAAAGGGCAAAGGTTCGTTCCGAGCTTGTGGGTTTCGTGTTCCAGTCTTTTCAGTTGTTGGCGAGCCTGAGCGCGATAGAAAACGTGATGCTGCCTTCAGAGCTCAGGGGGGATTCTGATGCCCAGGCCAAGGCCCATGAACTACTTGATAGAGTTGGCCTGAGTCACAGGATGAATCATTACCCGCGCCAACTCTCGGGTGGTGAACAGCAGCGGGTTGCAATTGCACGCGCATTTGCTTCCTCTGTCGAGATTCTGTTTGCAGACGAACCAACAGGAAACCTGGATACGACGACTGGTCAGCATATTATTGACCTGATCTTCGAGCTCAACGCAGAGTTTGGTACAACACTGGTCCTGGTTACCCATGACAGCCGGCTTGCAGATCGTTGTGAACGCAGTATCCATATTGCATCCGGTGAACTCATTGAGCCGCCAAGCCTGCCCGATGTGGTTTCCAGTCTTGGTGGGTAGGCCGTGAATATTTTTTCCCTGGCCCTGAAACTGCTTTGGCGTGACTGGCGTGCGGGCGAGCTGACGCTACTGCTGGCATCACTCGTGATTGCAGTGGGCTCGGTGACTACAGTGTCACTTTTTGTAGATCGATTGCAGCAGGCGCTTTTAACAGAATCGTCGACCTTCCTTGCTGCCGACAGAGTGATTTCTTCCGATGAACCTATAGACGCGGAAATTGTTGACTACGCCACATCTCTTGGGCTCAGAACATCTGAAACCCTGGGTTTCCTTTCGATGGTTTTTTCCGAAGAGCGGGCGCAGTTTACCTCTGTAAAAGCCGTGGACCAGCGTTACCCGCTGCGTGGGAAACTGATTGCCGGTGATGAACCCTTTGTCAGGGGGGCACCGGTCGATACGGGTCCTGCGCCCGGAGAGATCTGGATTGAAAGCCGATTATTCCCTTCACTTGATGTCTCACCCGGAGACCTGCTGGACGTTGGTGTATCCAGCCTTCCTGTTACCCGCGTCCTGATAAAGGAACCTGACAGGGGGGGCGGCTTTGGTAATGCCGGGCCACGGGTACTAATGAATATGGCCGATGTTCCGGCAACGGAAGTGGTGCAACCGGGAAGTCGCTTGACCTATCGATATCTGTTTGCGGGCGACCGGGAACGCCTTGCGCAGTTTGAAACGTGGGTGAAGCCAAGACTGGGGCTTGAGGCTCGCATTTTTGGTGTAAAGGAAGGTGCCGAGGGAATTGGCAACGCGCTCGACCGCGGAGAACGTTTCCTTTTACTGGGTAGTTTGCTGGGAGTCGTGCTTGCCGGTGTTGCTATAGCGCTTGCTGCGCAGCGATACAGCCTGAGACACTACGATCATGTGGCGATTATGAAAACGCTCGGGGCGACGCCCCGCTCTGTTGACCTGATCTTTATTACCATCTTTGTCACGCTTGGTTCTACAGCAACCCTATTCGGTGCAGCTGTAGGCTATGGCATGCAGATGGGGGTGGCGAGAATCCTGGCGCCCTATATACCGATAGAGCTACCAGAGCCTTCGATGCGACCCGTGTTACTGGGGCTGGTGACGGGTTTTATCTGTCTCTTAAGTTTTGCATTGCCGCCGCTGCTCAAACTTCGTTCAATTGACCCCGTTAGGGTCATTCGTCGCGATCTGGGTGACGCGAGTGTTGCAGGCAGGATGACCTACAGTTTCGCTGTTCTCGGAACGCTTGGCCTGATGTGGTGGTACTCACAGGATCTCAAGCTGACATTAATTATCTTTAGCGGCTCTGTCATATCGTTAGTGCTGTTGTTTGGGGTTGCGTTTCTGCTTCTTCGAAGCGGCAGGGTTCTGGGTATGCAGGCTGGTAGCGCCTGGAGGCTGGCCCTTGCTGGTATGCAGCGACGGGGGCAGGAAAATACTCTACAGATACTGGTTTTCGGACTGGCGATCATGCTGCTCCTGATACTGTACCTGGTTCGAACAGCGCTCATTACGGAGTGGCAATCGCAGATTCCACCGGATGCTCCTAATCACTTTGCCATTAATATTACACCGGAGGATATCCAGCCAATCAGGACGCTGTTTGCAGAAAACGGGGTCGACAGTCAGCCGTTGTATCCGATGATCCGGGGTCGAGTCAGCAGCGTGAATGGAGAATCAGCATCTGATCGGGACAAGCGTTTGCAACATCGGGGACAAGAGGCGCCTGGGTCGAGCTCAGGCAGAAATCTGACCTGGTCCGGTGTGCTACCTGATGACAACATCGTGATAGCAGGAGAGTGGTGGGACGAGAATTACTCAGGTCCCCCGGTGGTTTCGCTTGAAAAGGACCTGGCTTCCCGCAACCAGCTAAAAGTTGATGACGAGTTGGTGTTCACCATTCAAGGCAGGGAGGTACAGACGCGAATTGCGAGTATCAGGACGGTTGCGTGGGACAACATGCAACCGAACTTCTACATTATCTTTGCTCCGGGGACCCTCGAGGATTTCCCATCTACCTTTATGACCAGCTTTCATCTTGAGAAACAACAGAAGCTTTTTCTAAACGATCTGCTTAAGGCCCACCCGACAATGACGGTCATTGAGATAGATGCGCTGATCGAGCAGGTACAACGGATCATCAGCCAGGTTACCCTTGCGATTGAGCTGGTGCTGGTGCTAATCGTGGGCTCTGGCGGCCTTGTCTTGCTAGCGAGCATCCAGGCATCAATGGATGAGCGAATGAAACAACACGCCATCCTGCGGACCCTGGGTGCCAGCAGGAGGCTGATATTGGGCAGCCTTGCGATTGAATTTTGTGCGCTCGGATTTTTTGCCGGGATTCTGGCGACCGTTGGGTCCGAGATCACTGTTTTCATGCTGGAAACTGAAATTTTCGAGCTGGATTACGAAATGAACCCTGAACTTTGGGTATTGGGTCCCGTTGTTGGAATCGTCCTGATTGGCGCCGTTGGGACCTTTGCCACCCGAAGAGTTGTGGATACACCACCAGCCAGTGTTTTGCGAGAGCTCGCTTAGCTGCAGGCGTTTATTTCCCCTTAGCCACAG
>Ga0114993_10001753_pt1 | contig 24696 bp, 23 predicted proteins | sample ArcticOcean_MG_C_FD_87042 | JGI IMG/M metagenome (GOLD analysis project Ga0114993, IMG submission 87042) | Marine microbial communities from western Arctic Ocean - ArcticOcean_MG_CB2_150 | ecosystem: Environmental > Aquatic > Marine > Oceanic | place: Arctic Ocean: Canada Basin | collected...
GCGGGGGCTGCGATGAAGCTGACCGAGAGTGCTGCCGCTAGAAGGGTTAATTTACGCATAAGGTTTCTCCATAAAGAAAGATGAATACAATCTCATAAGATGGCGAAGGTTTGGTTAGATTAACACGTCTGAAACACCTCGGCACCGTTTGCGGCGAGTGTGGCGAGTGTGGCTACTATGCGGCGCATGGTTAATCGTAACGCCAATTGGAACGCTATGTCGCGCTGAAAGGTCAACCGTTTGAGAGGGCGGTGCGGACGGTGAGGTGCCGATCCGGCTGAATGGTGTGTGTGCGCGCCAGAGTTGGATGAGCCGCAGGGGACTGAGGGTGGTGTAGCTTCTAGGACTGCGTTTTTGCCGCGCAGGTGTATATGCTCAATACGCCCAATCCAGCAATTGTGGTACCTCCGTGGTACCTAGAAAAAATAATAGACCTAACGATTTAACGCTAAGTCCTTGATTTAATTGGTAGGCGCACACGGACTCGAACCGTGGACCCGCTGATTAAGAGTCAGCTGCTCTGCCAACTGAGCTATGCGCCCGCCGAGGCTGGATATCGCAAAGCATCAGACCTTTGTCAACCAGCGACCTTCTGCGACGGTCTGGATATTAAATAAAGTGAAATCACGACACACTAAAGCGGTGCTAGGTGCGCATGTGATGCAGCCGTCGGCCAATTTGTACGTCGCGGTGTATGTAAATATTGAGCACGAGGCCAAAGCCAAACATCAGCGTCAACATGGCGCTGCCGCCGTACGAAATGAGCGGCAAGGGCACACCGACAATCGGCACCAAGCCCATCACCATCGCCATGTTGATGAAAACATAGAGGAAAAAAGTTGCGATGATGCCCATTCCCAGCATGCGGCCGAATTGGCTGTTGCAGCGCAGCGCGACCACCGTGCCATACGCAATCAATGCGAAATAAAGCAGAAGGAGAGCAATTCCGCCGACCAGGCCGAACTCTTCTGCCAGCATGGTAAAGACGAAATCGGTTTGTTTCTCGGGTAGAAAATTTAGGTGGCTCTGGGTGCCGCCCAAAAAGCCTTTGCCGAATATGCCGCCTGAACCGAATGCGATTTTTGACTGCAGGATATGATAGCCGGCGCCGAGCGGGTCGCTTTCCGGGTTAATGAAAGTAAGAATTCGAGTTTTTTGATAATCGCGAAAGAACTGCCAAGCTACAGGGATTGCGCCGATAAGCCCGACAAAAGCGACGCCCAATTTCCACAATCTGAGACCCGCCAGAAACAGCATCATGGCGCCGCTGGTGGCCAGCAACGCCGCCGTGCCTAAATCGGGTTGGCGCAGAACGAGTGCCGCCGGCGCAAGGATTAAGATGAGCGGTGGTATGAGGGCCGTAATGCGCTTTATATCTTCGATTGCTACCGTGTGAAAATAGCGCGCCAACGCCATGACCAGCGCTATTTTCATTATTTCTGAAGGCTGAAGCTGGAGCGGGCCGATATCCACCCAGCGTTGGGCACCCATCGCTGAATCGCCGATCAACTCCACACCGATGAGAAGTACGAAAGCGCCGGCATAGATAAAATAGGCCGATTTAAGCCAAAACCGGATATCCACGAGCGCCGCGCCGAACATGATGACCAGGCCAAAACCGAAGCGGATAATCTGGGGCGACGCCCAGGGCTCCATGTCACCGCCGGCAGCCGAATACAGCATAGCAAAGCCAACCAGAGCCGGCAGGCAAATGAGAAGGACGAGAATCAGGTTTATTTGCAGCACGCGGTCCAACAGGCTCATGCCCGTGCGGCCACCGTCGAAATGGTCCTGTAGTGCCATGATCAAACCGCCGCGGTCATATCGAGGACGATATTTTTTTCGGGTCCGCGGCGCGCCAGGTCGCGGCGCTGTACCTCGTGCAGGATGTCGCGAGCGATCGGCGCTGCCGTTTTCGCGCCCCCGCCACCATGCTCGACGACCACAGAGACCGCATAGCGCGGCGAGTTAACCGGCGCATAGCCGATAAAAAGCGCGTGGTCGCGGTCTTTCCAGACACGGTCCTCGTTTTTGCTCACGCCACGCTCGCGTTCCGCTTTGGTGATGCGTTTGACCTGTACGCTAGCGGTCTTTCCGGCCATAGCCATGCCGGGCTCTTCGATGCGTGCGCGGTAGGCCGTGCCGCGCGGGCTATTGGTGACGTCGAACATGCCTTTTTGCACGATCGCAAGATGCGCCGCCGAGAGTCCCATGGAATGAAAGGGCTCGCGCGTGTCCGGTAGGCGGTGGCCCACTCGCTGCGTCTCACGCACCAGTTTCGGTTGGATCGCGATTCCGCCATTGGCGATTCGGGCCGTCATAACGGCCAGTTGGAGCGGCGTGGTGAGCACAAATCCCTGGCCGATACCGATAATCAGGGTCTCTCCTTTTTGCCAGGGAACGCCATGAACGGCCAATTTCCAATCTCGTGTCGGGATCAACCCCTTCTGTTCGGAAGGCAGTTCAATTCCGAGCCTCTCACCCAGTCCGAAGCGCCGTGCCATGATAGCGATAGTGTCTACGCCCACCCGTTTTGCCACTTCATAGAAATAGGCGTCGCAGGACTGGGCTATGCCGGAGTTCATGTCCATCATGCCGTGTCCGCCGCGCTTCCAGCAGTAAAACCGGCGGTTTCCGAGTACCGTATATCCTGAGCATAAGAATTTCTGATTTGGATTAACGATGTCGCCATCCAATGCCGCTAGCGCGACGATCGGTTTAAATGTCGAACCTGGGGAATATTGTCCTGAAATCGCTTTGTTCATGAGGGGAAAGCGCGGATTCGCCATCAACGCGTTCCATTCGGTTTGGCTGATGCCGGTCGTGAAGCTGTTGGGGTTAAAACTCGGTGCCGAGACCAGGGCCAGGACTTCGCCTGAATGCACATCGACAACGACCGCTGCCGCGCTTTCATGTCTAATTCGAGCGTTTGAGTACACCTGCAGGCCCATGTCCACCGTGAGGATATGGTCATCGCCTGGTTGGCCTTCATCCCGGCGCAACTCACGAATAATGCGGCCAAAAGCGTTGACCTCGACTTGGCGCGAGCCCGCTTTGCCGCGCAAAGCCGATTCGAATGTTTTCTCGGCGCCATTTTTGCCAATACGGAATCCCGGCAAAGCTAGAACTGGGTCACCTGCAAGCTCCTTTTCCGAAACCGCGCCGACATAGCCGATGATATGCGCCGTCTCCTCGCCCGCCAGATAGTACCTAGTTTGGCCGACATCGATCATCGTTCCCGGCAGGTCCGGCGCATTCACTTCGATGCGCGAAACTTCCTCCCAGGTCAGATTCTCGCGCACCGTGATGGGGACGAAATTTCGTTTGCGCTGCGCTTCGCGCAATATTCGCTCCCGTTCATGCTTTTCGATCGGAATCAGCAAGCCAAGCTCAGAAAGCGAGCGTTCCAGATCACCGGCCTGCTCAGGAACAATGACCAAGCGGTAATTCAATTGGTTGACCGCAAGGGGCTGGCCGAACCGATCAAAGATACGTCCGCGTGGCGGCGGTAATAGCTGCATGTTGATGCGATTCTCGTCCGCCAATGTCTTGTAGCGATCCGATTCAAGCACCTGCAATTGGTACATGCGGCCAGCCAGCCCCGCGAGTAACAATGTTTGTGCGCCACCTAAAATTATGGCACGGCGCGTGAAGTGCTTGGTCCGGCCGGTTTCGCCCTGCACCTTAAGTTCCTCGAATCATGTGTCGGTGGAGCGCGCTCAGCAACAGCCCGAATAAAGGATATAGCAACACGGTAAGAACCGCCTGAACGACAAATGGCATCGGCGGGAGAAGGGTATTGAAATAAAGCGAGGCGATGACCCAACTCACCAGAGCCATGCCGGGCATCACCAGTGAAAATCCCCACCACACGACTAAAAATGGCTTGCCGTGAAAAAATGTGCGTTGCGAACTCAAAACGCCCTGCACCAGCAAATATATAAGCGCGGATAGCCCGAGCGGCGTACCGGTCAATAAATCATGCAACAGGCCCAGGCAGAAGGTCGCGGCGTAGGGCAATTTGTCCGGCCGGTAAATGCTCCAATAATAAATCGCCATCACCGCGAACGCCGGAGTAACCGGTGCAAAGATCGGGATGTGCCACGGCACGGCGGAGGCCAGCACCAGGAGCAACGTAATGGTAAATGGTGTCAGGCCGCGCAGTTGTAGCTCGGATCGCTCCATCCATGTCGCCACCCTCATCTGAGAGCTCCGATCCGCCCGGCGCGTTTTGTCTCAGGAAGGAACCCCGGCAAGGTGTAGTCCAACACGGTGACATGCTCGAGCCGGTCCCAATTGACATATGGCTGTACCAGCGCACGCTCCTCGCTCACCAGTGAAACGACGCCGACAGGCAGGCCGGGCGGAAAAACTCCGCCTTGGCCTGACGTCACGATGCGGTCTCCAACATTGACACGGGCGTCGACAGCGAGAAATTTTAGGCGCGGGTGCGGTGTATTGTCGCCCGCTAGGACCGCCTTTTCCCGACTTGATTCCATAATCACGGGAATACGTGAATTCAAATCTGTCAGGAGCAGAATACGTGCGCTATGTTGGCCCGCCGACACAACGCGTCCGGTGAGGCCTTCGTTATTGATGACGGCTTGGCCTTTGTGCACGCGGTCGTTCTCGCCCGCATTGATCAAGACGGTGCGGACAAAGGGCCCGCCAGAATCCGAAATAACGCGCGCCGTAATAAAGCTGGCTTCCGGGTCTGGTACCACACGAAGCATGCGCCGAAGTTCTTCGTTTTCATGCGAGAACTTCTCGGCAACGGATTGCCATTTCAGAAGGGCGGCATTTTGGTCTTCCAAAACCGAATTTTTCTCGTGCACTTCCAACAAGGCATCGACTTCCTCCACAAAGGAAGCGACGGATGCGGCAGGGTGTGAAAAGAATTCGAGTATAGGCGCGGCGCCGTCGCTGACCGCGCCACGCATATTATCAACCAGCGTCGGTTCTGCCCGGCTGAGGATCATGACGGTGAGGGCGGCGCCCACAAGAAACGCAAATGCAAAGCGCTGAACCACTGATTTCAGCGGCAGGGCCAATAACAGGGCGCGTCCGCGGTAGGCCCGCACTTACATCCTCCAATGAATCTGCGCCGGATGCCGGCGCCGAAGTTCCAACCCGATCTTTAATAAGCCTCGTGCAAGACGTGCTTGAGCGTCTTCATTTCTTCCAGGCAGCGCCCGGTCCCCATGGCAACGCATGATAGTGGCTCGTCAGCAATGGATACTGGCAGCCCGGTGGCGTGACGCAGAACATAATCGAGATTACCGAGTAACGCGCCGCCACCGGTTAGAACGATACCCTTGTCGACAATATCGGCCGCCAATTCAGGTGCCGTATTCTCAAGTGCCACCTTGACCGCGTCGATAATCGCGCCCACCGGTTCGGCCAGGCTCTCCGCGATTTGTCGCTGCGTGACGACAATTTCCTTGGGCACTCCGTTCATCAGATCGCGGCCTTTGATATCCAGTGATTGACCGTTGCCGTCTTCGGGTGGGCAGGCGGTACCGATATTATGTTTGATGCGCTCGGCGCTCGATTCGCCGAGCAGCAAGTTATGATTGCGCCGCACATAGGCGATAATGCTTTCGTCCATCTTATCGCCGCCCACCCGCACCGATCGTGAATAGACAATGCCGCCGAGGGATAGCACGGCCACTTCAGTGGTTCCGCCGCCGATATCGACAACCATCGAACCCGTGGGCTCCGTCACCGGCAACCCCGCACCGATTGCTGCTGCCATCGGTTCTTCAATAAGGAACACGCGACGGGCCCCTGCGCTCTCGGCTGATTCTTGAATGGCGCGGCGCTCCACCGCCGTTGAACCTGACGGGACGCAAACGATGACTTGTGGGCTGGCGAAGCTGCGCCGATTGTGCACTTTGCGAATGAAATGCTTGATCATTTCCTCGGCAATTTCAAAATCTGCGATCACCCCGTCGCGGAGTGGGCGGATGGCTTCGATGTTCCCGGGTGTGCGGCCGAGCATCAGTTTGGCCTCTTCGCCGACCGCTAGAACTTGCTTTTTGCCCTTCCAACTGGCGATAGCAACCACCGAAGGTTCATTCAAGACGATTCCCTGTCCTTTCACATAGACAAGCGTATTCGCGGTGCCAAGGTCGATCGCCATATCGGCGGAAAGAAAACCTGTGAGTTTCGAAAACATCAGAGCGTACCGCCTGTTGTTTGAGCCATTAAATTCCCACCGCGCTGGTGAAAGAAAGCGCGGTGGGAGGTTGAGTTGCCAAGCCTATATCGCTCACGATCAAGCCGTGAGCGCCGCTGGCGCAGTTTTTTGCCGCTTCACCAAGAGCTTGTTTAAAGCGTGAACATAGGCACGGGCTGAAGCCACAAGGGTATCGATATGGGCACCCTGGCCATTGACCATCCGCCCATCTTCTTTCAAGCGCACGGTCACATCAGCTTGCGCGTCGGTGCCTTCGGTCACGGCGTGGACCTGATAGAGCTGTAGTTTCGCTTCATGCGGGAAGATGTCCTTAATCGCGTTGAACGTGGCGTCCACTGGACCAGTGCCGTGCGCGGTGGAAGACTTCTCCACGCCATCGATTGACAATTTGAGCGTCGCTAGCTGTGGCCCGTCCGAGCCACAATTTATGGCCAGCGAAACAAAACCGATGCGTTCATTTGCACGGCCTATCTCGTCATCGACCAGAGCAAGAATGTCTTCGTCGAAGATTTCCTTTTTTTGGTCGGCGAGATCCTTGAAACGCGTAAATGCGTCATGCAGGGCGTTGTCGCCGAATTCGTCGTACCCTAATTCGCGTAGTTTCTCACGGAAGGCGTGGCGCCCTGAGTGCTTGCCCATCACCAGTGTCGATTTCTTCAGTCCGACTGATTCTGGCGTCATGATTTCGTAAGTCTGCGCGTCTTTGAGGACGCCGTCTTGGTGAATTCCCGCCTCATGCGCGAAGGCATTGGCGCCGACGATAGCTTTATTGGGTTGCACCACAAAGCCGGTGATCTGCGATACCAGACGCGACGCGCGCATGATTTTTTCAGTGTGGATGCCGCAGTCTAAGTTGAGCAAATCGTGACGCGTGCGCATGGCCATGACAATTTCTTCCATTGCCGCATTTCCGGCGCGCTCGCCTAAGCCGTTGATGGTGCATTCCACTTGCCGTGCACCGGCTCGTAAAGCTGCCAGCGAATTGGCTACGGCCAAGCCGAGATCATTGTGGCAATGCACCGAAACCACGGCCTTGTCTATGTTGGGCACGCGGTCCATCAGCATGCGGATGAGGGCAGCATACTCGTCGGGGACAGTGTATCCCACGGTATCGGGAATATTGACGGTGGTTGCGCCAGCCTTGATGGCGGATTCGACACAGCGGCAGAGAAAATCGTGATCGCTACGCGTGCCGTCTTCGCACGACCATTCCACATCATCGGTATAGTTTCGCGCTAGGCTTACGCTGTCGATAACCGCGCGGTGAACGTCGTCTGGCTCCATCTGCAATTTTACCCGCATATGGAGCGGGCTGGTGGCGATGAAGGTGTGAATGCGCTTTCGTTTTGCTGGTTCAAGTGCCGCCGCCGCGCGCTCGACATCCTTGCGGCCGGCACGCGCCAAACCACAAACAATGCTTTCGGTGACGATCTTCGCCACTTCATTGACCGCTTCGAAATCGCCATTCGAGGCGACGGGAAAGCCGGCTTCGATGATATGGACGCCCATATCCTCGAGCACTTCGGCGATACGTAATTTTTCTTCGAGATTCATCGATGCGCCAGGCGACTGTTCGCCGTCGCGCATAGTTGTATCTAATATTCGGACCTGATTCCTATTCTCGGTCATGACCTTGACCCCTATATTTGGTTTGCGACAGGGTAAACGAACGCTCCCCAAACGGATGCTGATCTCTCAGCGTCACCGCCTGGGGAAAGTAAGTCGCAGACCAATCGAGTTGCCGGCGCCAAGATTCGCGCGCAATCGAGCGCTTCCGGTCATGCACGACGGCAAACCGGACTTAGACGCTTCAGTGCTGGCATATTTCTTCATCGTCAGGGTCGCTTTGACTACTCCATGCGGCATCCGCCGTTAGCCTGAAACACCAAATTATTCGTGAGGCGTTCGCACGCTAAATCCACCCACGAATACGCCAAATCACGCCAAATCAGCGGGATCTCTGAAAATTACGCCTTTTAGGTGGTTGGAAGCAATGATTTTCTAACCGTCACAAGCGCTTATTTGGGCCAATCAATCTATTGCGGCATCAGTTCTTAGACTTATCCACAAGCCGCGCTTCGCCTATCCAAGGCATCATTTCGCGTAATTTTTCACCGACTTCCTCAATTGGATGTTCGGCTTCGCGCCGCCGCATTGCCTTGAAGCTGGGCTGACCGGCGTTATTTTCCTGCATCCATTCGGTTGCGAAGCGACCAGATTGGATATCATCCAAAATGGTTTTCATGCGCGCGCGCACTGACGCATCGATCACCCTGGGACCACGGGAGTAATCTCCATATTCGGCCGTGTTAGAGATCGAATAGCGCATGTTGGCGATGCCGCCTTCATAGATTAGGTCGACAATTAGCTTCACTTCGTGCACGCATTCGAAATAGGCCATTTCGGGTGCATAGCCGGCCTCCACAAGAGTCTCGAACGCATTCTTGATCAGCGAAGTTAGGCCGCCGCACAGCACCACTTGCTCGCCGAACAGATCGGTTTCGGTTTCTTCACGGAAAGTTGTCTCGATCACGCCGGAGCGTCCGCCACCGATCGCCGCCGCATAGGAGAGGCCGATTTCCGTCGCGTTTCCAGAGGGGTTTTGGGCGACCGCCAGTAGGCACGGGACGCCGCGCCCAAGTTCATATTCGGAGCGCACCGTGTGCCCTGGCCCTTTAGGGGCGACCATGAAAACGTCGAGATCCGGCCGTGGCTCGATCAGGCGGTAATGGATGTTGAGGCCATGCGCGAACGCCAGGGCCACGCCCTCGCGCAAATTATCGCGCAACGTATCCCGCCACATCTCGCCCTGTAATTCGTCCGGCGCCAGCATCATCACTACGTCGCCCCATCTTGCCGCTTCGTCGAGCGGCATGACTCTAAGGCCAGCCGATTCCGCTTTGCCAATACTGGCAGAATCCGGCCGGAGCGCTACGGCCACTTCCTTGGTGCCGCTGTCCTTGAGATTGTTGGCGTGGGCGAAGCCCTGACTGCCATAGCCGATGATGACGACTTTCTTACCCTTGATGAGGTTCACATCGGCATCACGATCGTAATAAACGCGCATTTTTTTTCCTTCTGGTGAGTGAATTGGCCGCTGGATCAGATCGAGTTTTTTCCGCGCAACAAGGCGACGACGCCGGTGCGCGAAACTTCGGTCAATCCCAACGGCTCCATGAGTCGGATGAAAGCATTGACCTTCGCCGGTTTGCCGGTCATCTCGAAAACAAATGAATCGTTCTCGCTGTCCACCACATGCGCGCGGAAAATATCCGCGATGCGCAGCGATTCCACGCGCGCCTCGCCCGTGGACAAGACTTTGATCAGAGCGAGTTCACGCTCCACATGCGGGCCTTCTTCGGTGAGGTCACTGACTTTGTGCACTGGTACGAGCCGGTCTAGCTGCGCTTTGATCTGCTCTATGATCATGCGCGGGCCCGAGGTGACCAGGTTAATACGTGACAGCCCGTTGCCCGATTCCACTTCGGCGACGGTCAAACTCTCAATATTGTAGCCGCGGCCAGAAAACAGGCCAATGACGCGCGCCAATACGCCGGGCTCATTGTCGACGAGCACCGAGATCGTGTGCGTTTCTATCGTCTCAGCCAAGGGACATTCCATTCATCAATCGCCGCACGCGCAAATTGATCACACGAGCACCATGCCGTCTTCGGCATTTTCCTCTAGTTCGCCATGATCCGGGCCGAGCTTCATTTCGTAATGCGCCGCGCCGCCCGGAATCATCGGATAGACATTTTCGGTCTTTTCCACCAGAACATCAGCGATGAACGGTCCCGGTGTCTCGATCATGGTGTGGATGGCGTCGTCCACTTCTTCGGGTTTGCTGACCTGAAGGCCATTGGCGCCGAATGATTCGGCCAATTTTACGAAATCGGGCAAAGATTCCATGTAGCTTTCAGCATAGCGCCCACCATGGAACAATTCCTGCCACTGGCGCACCATACCCATATATTGGTTGTTCAGGATGAACGTCTTCACCGGCAGGCGATGTTGCATCATGGTGGAGAGTTCTTGGATATTCATCATCAGGGAAGCTTCGCCGGCAACGTCGATCACCAGCGCATCCGGATGGGCCACTTGCACGCCGACGGCGGCAGGAAAGCCATAGCCCATTGTGCCGAGGCCGCCGGAAGTCATCCACCGGTTGGGCTCCTCGAATTTGAGAAATTGCGCCGCCCACATCTGGTGTTGCCCGACTTCCGTCGTGAAATAGACATCACGCTCCTTGGTCAGTTCGTAGAGCCGTTGTAGAGCGTATTGCGGCTTGATGATTTCGCCCTTTTGTTGGAAGCGCAGGCTATCGCGGGCGCGCCACTCATCGATTTGGCGCCACCATGCCGCGAGCGTGTCTGAGTTGCCGCCGCCCGGTTTTTTCCATTTCGCGATCATCGCATCCAACACTTTGCCGACATCACCAATGATGCTTATGTCCACTGCCACATTTTTGTTGATAGAAGATGGATCGATATCGACCTGGATCTTTTTCGAGCCTTTGGAAAAGTCGCTGAGACGTCCCGTGACGCGGTCGTCGAAGCGCGCGCCAAGCGCAATCATGACGTCGCATTCCGCCATCGCCATATTAGCTTCATATGTCCCGTGCATGCCGAGCATGCCGAGGAACTGTGGGTCGGAGGCCGGGTAGCCACCCAGCCCCATGAGCGTGTTGGTGATTGGATAGCCAGTCTCACGCACGAAGCGGGTTAGAGCCTTGGAAGCAGACGGCCCCGAATTAATGATGCCGCCGCCGGTATAAAATACTGGCCGCTCGGCCTTAGCGATGAGTTCGACAGCGGCTTCCACAGCCGCATCGTCTGGCACCGTCCGGGGGCGATAGGAACGGTGCTCCGTCATGTCTGAGTACGCCCCCGGGCAATAGTCTCCGTCTGCCATGACTACGTCCTTGGGCAGATCAATCACCACAGGACCCGGCCGCCCAGCGCTAGCAACATAAAATGCCTCGTGGATGAGGCGCGGTAGGTCCACGACCGATTTTACCAGGTAATTATGCTTCGTGCAGGGCCGCGTGATGCCCACCGTATCGGCCTCTTGAAAGGCATCATTGCCGATCATATGTGTCGGTACCTGCCCAGTCAGACAGACCAGCGGGATACTATCCATAAGCGCGTCGGCGAGGCCTGTGACGCTGTTTGTGGCGCCCGGCCCTGAGGTGACCAGCGCCACACCGACGCGTCCAGTCGAGCGCGCATAGCCTTCCGCCGCGTGCAGGGCGCCCTGCTCGTGGCGCACCAGAATGTGGCGAATATTGTTTTGTTTGAACAAAGCGTCATAGATCGGAAGCACGGCACCGCCGGGATAGCCAAATATCACTTCGACACCCAATTCGGTGAGACAACGAACGATCATCTCAGATCCGTTCATACGCTGTCCGCTTTCACCCTTTTCCGTATCCACGTTTCAATCCCCGCAAGCACATGATGCCCGCATCGGCGCGCCCTCTCAGGGCAGCCGGCGAGCTGATTCCCGGGCCGCTTGGCCAGGGCTGAGCAAACTAGAACCTCGTCTGTCGCCGGTCAAGGGCGCGAGGATTTCCGCAACATTGCGATGGATTTGGTTTGCTCATAGATCGCGTTTGACGATCTCTGGGCTGAACGCAGGTACACAGACTGCGACATAATCAGCGCCAGACTCATGTGGGCTGCTGTAGTGCACCCATTCGCCTTTGTGTACGATCACGGCTTGGCCCGCAACCACGTCGATGTCCCCTTCTTTGGTGGTCACCCTGAGGGTCCCGGCAAGAACCAAAGTATACTCGTCGAATTCCGGCGTTTGGCCGGGCTCCTCCCAGCCTGCGGGACTGTTCATGCGCGCCACACTTGCTTCTCCCGTTCGAGAATTTACGCGCCCGATATATTCTTTGATCACTTTGGGCTTGTTGCCTTCGGATTCGATAATCGAAGGTGTTGGAATCAACGTGGCCATGATCGAATTCCTTCGTTATTTATCTTGACCACTGGTCGGAATTGGTTTGGCTCAGCAGCGCCGCTGCGATCTCCATGATATTCTCGTCCTGCGCGCCGTCATAGCGAGCGGAAACTCTTTTCGCTCCCGCCATTTGATGGCGGAACCATGTCGCCTGCCGTTTGGCGTAATTTCGCGTCGCCCGGCGCAAATTTTCGATGGCCTCGTCCCGCTTCGCGTCACCGGCAAGAAGAGCAGCAAATTCCCGCACGCCGAGTGCCTTCATGATCGGCAGCGCCGGGTCGATCTCGAGCGTCAAAAGCGCCGCCACCTCCTCGATACCGCCTGCCGCTGCCATGAGTTCGGACCGAGCGTCGCAGGCCGCGTAAAGTACCTCCCGCGGCGGCTCCAGCACCAAGGCAACGACTTTCCCGGCATAGCCGGCCTCACCGGCTGCCTCGTTTTGCCAATCTCCGAGGCTTTTTCCTGTTGCTTCAAACACTTCATATGCACGCAGCACCCGCTGGGTGTTGGCAGGGTGAATCCGTGCCGCGCTGTCCGGGTCACGGACTGCCAATAGGCGGTGAAATTCCGCCGCGCCGACTTCCGTGTGAAGCTCTACTGCGGTGTCGCGAATGCCCTGCGGGACAGGGGGTATCGGTGCCAAACCCCTGAGCAAAGAGCGGAAATAAAGGCCCGTGCCGCCGACCAAAATTGGCAGTAGCTGCTTCGCCCGTGCGCCTGCAATCTCAGCCAACGCCAAATCGCACCAGCGACCCGCTGAGCAGCGTTCGCGTGCGGGCAAGGTGCCATAGAGTCGGTGTGGCACCCGCTCCTCATCGGCCGGGGTCGGACGCGCGCTCAAAATTCGCAGCTCTTTATATACCTGCATGCTATCGGCATTGATCACAATGCCGCGCAAACGTAGCGCCAGATCAAGTGCGAGCGCCGATTTACCGCTGGCCGTGGGCCCGCCGACAATCAGAATGGGGTCGCTTTCTGAGTTCACTCCACGCGCATCCCAGTTTCAGCATCGCGCCGGAGTATTGCCGATCGCGCCTCAGCAGATAATTTGATGGGCCGCCTGCGACGGCGATATCCAATCAATCGATCAAATGCGCGATAAGGCCATCAGCGAGTTTGGGTTCGAACCAAGTTGATTTTGGCGGCATGATTTGTCCACCGTCGGCGATTGCCATTAATTCGTCCATGGCTGTCGGATAAAGCGTGAAGCCAGCTGCCGCTTCGCCGCTTTGCACTTGTGCCTCAATGCGCTGTGGCGCGTCGGCGCCACCGACGAAGTCGAGACGCGGGTCGGTACGCGGGTCGCGGATGTCCAACAAGGGCTGAAGTATATTGTTGGTAAGCAAAGAAACATCGAGGCGTTCGAGGACAGGAGCCTGTTCGGAAGGCAACGCGCGTGGCTCCAGCAACTTCCAGCCCGAAGGCAGACAAACGCCAATTTGCGCGGAGCGATCTGGGCGTATGGGGGCAACAGAGGATCGCACCGTGTATTTTGATTCCAGGCGCTCCAGCAACGCCGCCTCGTCCAACGTCCCAAGGCTCCGAACAATCCTGTTATAGGCCAGAATAAAAAGTTGATCGCTTGGAAACAATACGGCGAGGAACCGTTCCCGCGCGGAGCTGGTGAAGCGGTTCTCAAGTTTCTCGGCGCGGCGGTTGGCGGCAACCCGGGCGGCCGCAGCGGAACGGTGGTGTCCATCCGCGATATAGAGCGTGTCCACTGCGTCCACTGCGCACTGAATTCCGTGCAGCGTCTCATCGTCATCGATTTGCCACAGAGTATGGTGCACGCCGTCCTCAGCCGTGACATCTACTTCAGGCGGATTGCGCCGTTGAGTAATCTCCTCCAGCGCATTGGCGAGCCCAGGGTCGGGCCGGTGGGCCAACAGCACCGGGCCGGTCTGGGCGTTTAGCGCTTCCATATGTTTAACCCGGTCATCTTCCTTGTCGGGTCGGGTCAACTCATGACGCTTGACCCCCCCAGCCTCATACGCCGCGATCGAAGCGCCGCCGGCAAGACCCGTCTGGGTGTGGCCGGACACGTGCATACGATAGACAAAATATGCCGGGCGAGGAGCGCGAATCATAGCGCCGCTTTCGATCAGGGCGTCGAGATTTTGCGCGGCACGGCGGTATATTTCAGGGCTATGTGAATCTGTGCCGAGCGGGAAGTCGATCTCAGCCCGAGATACATGGAGGAAATTAGCGGGTTTCCTTGCCGCCCGTTTTTGCGCTTCTTCGGTGGTTATCACGTCATACGGCGGCGCAATTATTTCCGCGGCCCGTTCGCCGGTCACACGTAGCACGTCAAACGGTGCAATCAGGCCGCCGTCGGGGTGAGCATTCGTGCGGGAACTCAAAATCAGCCTCGATTGATCTCGACAGTAATAAATTCGCTCTTTTCGCCGCGTTGACGAAACAGCACGATGCTCGTGGAATCGGACTGACGCTGAATATCTAAAAGCAGGCGAAAATCGGACAAGTCTGTAACTCGGTCGGACCCGAATCCGACAATCAAATCGCCGGGCAAGAGATCAGCGTGCGCGTCGATATCCTCGTTCACAACTGTGACGACAACTCCCGATGAATCGTCGGCGAGCGAATATTTTTCGCGAAGCTCTGGGGTAATGTGGGCGAGTGTAAGACCAAGCGAAGTAAATTCCATTTCTAGCGGAGCGCCGGCCCGCGCTGCGGTGGCATTGGCCAGCTCATATTCTTCAAGACGGCCGATAGTGACCTCGAGTGCCACATGCTCGCCTTCGCGCCATACGATCACCGGAACAGAACTACCCACTGATGTGTCGGCGACAATGCGTGGCAGGGCACGGCGGCTAGACACTTCTTGGCCGTCAAAGCGAAGGATGATGTCGCCCTGCAGAATGCCACCAGCTGCGGCCGGGCTACGCTCAATGACCGCAGCAACGAGCGCACCTGTGGCGGCCGCCAATTGGTGGCTTTCAGCGATTTCGGGTGAAACCGATTGGATACGCACGCCGAGCCACCCGCGCCGGGTCTGGCCGAACTCGCGCAACTGCGCGATGACCGGGCCGGCGATGGCCGCTGGTGTCGCAAATCCGATCCCCACGCTGCCGCCCGACGGTGAATAGATAAGCGTGTTTACCCCGATCACCATGCCGTTCATGTCGAACATCGGCCCGCCAGAATTTCCCCTGTTAATGGGTGCGTCAGTTTGCAGAAAATCATCGTAAGGGCCGGCGTTGATATCGCGGCCGCGCGCCGAAAGAATGCCCGCCGTAACCGTGTTGCCAAGGCCAAACGGATTGCCGATCGCAATAACCCAATCGCCTACTCTTGCACTGTCCGAATTGCCGAACTGGACAAAGGGCAAACTTTTGCTGCTTTCGATTTTCAGCAGAGCCAAATCCGTTTTTGGGTCGCGCCCGATTACTTTTGCATCAAGACGAGAATTATCCTCCAGAACCACTGTGATTTCATCGGCATCGGCGATTACATGATTGTTGGTCACCACCAAACCGCTTGGGTCGATGATAAAACCGGAACCTAGTGACGTAATTGGTTGTGTCGGGGCACCACCCCGGCGATTAAAAAATTCATAAAACTCATCAGGTGGTGTGCCGGGCGGCAATTCACCGAACGGCGATTTCTTTGATTTGGATTCTGCGGTGAAAGATGTGGCTATGTTCACCACGGCGGGCATGAGCTTCTCGACCAAATCGGCGAAACTTTCGGGCGCTGGGCGCGCAGCGCCGGGGCCAGGCACGGCGAGTAACACCGCCCAGGCAACCAAACCGGCGAACAGCAAGCGGTATGCAGCGTTCATTTGTATGTCCAAGGGGGGGTGGATTTCCAAGGCGGGCCCATGGGGCATCCTCCTGCACTGGCGGCAATTGAAGCTAAAGTGAGCGGGGCGACATATACTTAAGATAGCGCAGCCGGTCGACGCTGGAAAGAACCACGCGGCATCAAATTGCCGTTAACTTCAGCGCACCAGCCACACAATCGCGAAACCAACCAGTGCCATGGTCAGGCCGACGGAACGCAAGCGGCTCGATGGCAGTGTGAGAGCTACCATCATCATTCGTTTCATCCCATTGGGAAAAAGCGAATAAATCACGCCCTCGATAACGAATACCAGACCGATCGCGGTAACAAGGGCCAACGAAAACTCAGACATTTCCTGCTCTTAGGGAATGCGTAAGCACGCGACGGCAAGGGTGGTAAGTAGATGGAATAGAAAAGAACGAGGTGTGCCTAACGGTTCGTCACACTTCTTTCCTCAGGATAAATCTGCCCGAAGAAGCGGAAAAATTCGCTATCCGGCGACAGAACCAAGGTTGTGTCTTCGGCGCCAAGTGCCACGCTATAGGCTTGCATCGACCGGTAAAAAGAGAAGAAATCTTCGTCTTGGCCGAATGCGTCGGCGAATATTTTAACGGCAAGTGCATCGCCCTGGCCGCGGAGAATTTCCGATTCCCGTTTGGCATTGGCCAAAAGGATGGTTCTTTCCTTGTCAGCACGAGAGCGAATGCGTTGTGATGCCTCGTCGCCCTGAGCGCGGTATTCCTTGGCTTCACGCTCACGTTCCGTCTGCATACGGCGATATACCGCTTGACTGTTCTCGTCCGGCAGATCGGCGCGCCGGATTCGCACATCAATAACATCCACGCCGAAATCTTTCGATTGGCGGTTCACTTGATCGAGGATAAAGATCATCAACTGCCCTCTCTCACCGGACAGGACGGTTATCAACTCCACGGTGCCTAGCACCTGACGGGTGGCGGCGTTAAGAATGGCGCCAAGGCGATTGCGCGCGATGGCTTCGGATCCGACGGTTTGAAAGAAGAGCAAAGGATCGGTGATGCGGTAACGAATGAAGGAATCGACAACAAGCCTTTTTTGGTCTCCAAGAATGACCTCTTCCGCAGGCGCGTCGTAATCGAGAATTCGTTTTTCAAATACTTCCACATTCTGGACGAACGGCGTTTTTAGATAAAGGCCAGGTTCCGATTCGCCATATGCATTGATGACTTTTCTCGGCTCGCCAAATTGGAGCAGAATTACTTGCTCATACTCGTTGACCTTAAATGTCGAACTCAGCACCAGGATGATGACTACTACGATGGCGACGCCGAGTAGCAGCAGCTTTGCACGCCCGCTCATTGTCCGGTACTCCCGGCGCCAGAGCGGCGCCTATTCAACTCAGGCAGTGGCAAATACGGCACCACGCCTTGGCTGCCGTTGCTCGAATCAATCAGTACTTTGTTCATGCCGGACAGTAACTTTTCCATCGTTTCCAAATAGATGCGCTGGCGCGTCACGTTTTTAGCCGGGCGATATTCGTTGTAAACCAGCAGGAAACGCTGCGCCTCGCCATTGGCGCGCGCGACAACTTCTTGCTCATAGGCTTCCGCTTCCTGAAGTATGCGCTCCGCTTCGCCGCGCGAACGTGGAAGGATATCGTTGCGATAGGCTTCGGCTTCGTTCTTGGCTCTTTCCTCGTCGGCGCGGGCAGCCTGAACGTCACGGAAGGCCCCGATCACCGCCTCGGGCGGGTCGATCTTTTGCGGCTCGACCTGGGTGATGAGAATTCCGGAATCGTATGAGTCGAGTATATTCTGCACCAAAGATTGCGTCTCCGAGGCGAGGAGGGAACGGCCCTCCGATAAGGCGCTGTTGAGGTCGGTATTGCCGATCACCTCGCGCATGGCCGCTTCGGAAGCGTCTTTGACCGTGCGCTCCGGAGAGCGGACGTTGAAAAGGAACTTGCCGGCGTCTGAAATTACCCAAAAAACGGTGAACTTTACATCGATGATGTTTTCGTCGCCCGTCAGCATCAGACTTTCGCCCGGTACCGATTGTTGTCCGACGCGTCCGCGATTGTCCTCAGCCGTGCGATAGCCGATCTCGACGCGATTGACCTTGGTCACCTTGGGCAACAATACGGTCTCGATCGGGCCCGGAAGGTGATAATTGAGTCCGGGCTGCGTGGTTTTTGTCCATTCGCCAAAACGCAGCACCACGCCTTGCTCGTCCGGTTCCACCCTATAAAAGCCGGTGAGCAACCAGATACCGATGGCCACAAGAAGAATAATTATGATGCCGCGCGGTCCGCGCATCGAAGGCATCCAGCGCCGCACCTTGTCTTGACCGCGTCGCAATACCTCTTCTAAATCAGGTGGTTGCGGTCCGCGGCCGCCTGGTCCGCGGCCACCACCACCACCACCACGTGGCCCGCCGCCGCCGCCACTACCGCGCGATCCACTTGGAGGGCGTCCCCAGGGACCGTCTCCGCCGCCGCCGCGTTGGTCAGACCAAGGCATAAATTACTCACTTCTAAACGTTAATAGTCAAACTCGGCTTTGCCCCGAGCCAGTCAGAGCCTTATATGTCACACAGCCCACTGGCGCAATGCACCACATTCTCATGAAGTGCATATGGGCGGGGTGCGGAATTGTTCAAGCAAAGAGGGAGAAGTCGGCGAATGGCGGAAGTGACTCGCGATACGATTTTGGAAGCACTGGGAAATGTACGCAAGACCGATGACGGCCAAGACGTCGTTAGCCTGGGCATGATATCGGGTGTCGTCGTGCGCGACGGAAATGTTGGCTTCGCCATTGAAGTGGATGCCGCGGAAGGCGCCGCGAGCGAGCCATTGCGCCAAGCATGCGAGGCTGCGGTCGAAGTGGTACCGGGCGTGCTTTCGGTCACCGCAGTGCTGACCGCCGAACGACAGGCCCAGAGCGGTGCCCCATCGTCGGGACAGGCGCCACCAAGCGCTGCGGCCCAGCCCGATCTGCCAAAGAATCAGAGTATTCCCGGTATCGGCGCCATCCTCGCCGTTGCATCGGGTAAGGGCGGCGTCGGCAAATCCACGACAGCGGTCAATCTTGCCGTTGCCATGGCTGCCGATGGCGCGCGCGTCGGGCTGCTCGATTGCGATGTTTTCGGACCCTCCATCCCCCGCATGATGAATCTCACCGGTCAGCCGAAGACGGTCGGAGACTCGCAATTGATGCCGATGGAAAATTATAACGTGAAATGCATGTCCATGGGTTTCCTGGTCGAGGAAGACACGCCGATGATCTGGCGTGGGCCGATGGTGATGAGCGCACTCGAACAAATGCTGCGGCAAGTGCGCTGGGGCGAATTGGATATCCTGGTGTGCGACTTGCCGCCGGGCACCGGGGATGCGCAACTAACCATGTCTCAGAACGTTCCCTTGACTGGCGCTGTGGTGGTTTCAACGCCGCAGGACATTGCATTGCTGGATGTACGGCGTGGCATCGCCATGTTCGAGAAAGTCGACGTCCCGGTGTTCGGAATCATCGAAAATATGAGCTACTATCTGTGCCCCCATTGCGGTGAGCGCAGCGAAATCTTTGCCCATGGCGGCGCGCGCGAAACTGCGGCCAAGCTGGGAGTTGGATTTCTTGGAGAGATCCCGCTGGATGGCGATATTCGCGCCACGTCCGACGCCGGCCAGCCCATTGTCCTGGCACAGCCGCAAAGCCCGCATACCGCTGCCTATCGCGGCATTGCTCAGCGCGTGCTCGATCTCTGCCGTACCGCCCAAGACGGAGGTGAACGGCGGGCGCCAAATATTGTGATGATGTGAAGGCGGTGCGCTTCGGCGCACCATGATGAACTAGGTTCGCCCTTTCGGCAGGCGTGCCGCATCACGGTGCCAATGGCGCGCCGATTGATAACGCGGCGAACAGCCGCGCCGCGCCCGGACCGGGATCGCGCCACATTGACCTATAGCATGATAAAGAGCGTGAAGACCTTGTGTCGCTTCGACGGATTCCGGATGCTCACGGAGAATTTCCCAATACGTTCTTTCCGCTTCTGCGAAGCGGCCTAATATTTTCAGGCAGACCGCGTAATGGCAGCGATATTGTGGGTCGTTTTCGCCACTGGCGAGCGCCGTTTTAATGAGGGATAAGGCCATTTCCAGATTGACGGCGCGGAGCGCGGTGGCGCTTTCAATATGGAGCGACGCAGCGGTACGACAGTGCGCTGCTTTTTGCCAAATGCTTTATCTTTTCCGTGCGGGGGCGACCGTTGATAAGGTTCATAACCGCTCACAAGTTGTTCGATTTAAGCTGTTGGCGCGGCACTGGAGTCGAAGCAGGCGCCGGTGGCTCCAAAACGTAAACGGATTTGGTTAATCAGGAGTTAAAAAGAACTACCTGACATGGAAACGAGTCGACTTGAGGCGGCAGGTGCCCGCTTCAGCTATCGATGTCCAACACCATCATGAGTTCGCGCCATTCGCGTTTGGAAAGGCCGCTCTCAACTTGGCTGATCTTCTCGCCGGCAATCATTCGTTTGACACTCTCGAGCGCCGAGGCCGAAAGGCGCACTCCGCCATGTTCATATTCCAGAAATGCGGCGTGGGCCAGGGGCACCCATCGCTTGAGCGTATCGATCATGGCTTCGGCGTAGACACGGATTTCGTACTGGGCATGTGAATCGGCGCGCAAACTGAGAAAATGCAGCAGATTGTGCAGATCGGTCTTCCAATACCATTGGGTATAATAATTGAGCGTAAGATTCATGCGCGCCAACTCCCGCGCCAAGCCGTCGCGCGCCGGATCGCGCATCGCTCCGTTTTCGTCTTCATTCAGCATTTCCGCATAGTGGTCATAGGCCCGGTTGGCGTCTTCGCGCAGAAGATCGTGTACGCGGGCCGCCTCCTTGCCTTGCAGCACATCGCCCCGGCCCTGCCTGTTGTCGCTCGATTGACTCGCCAGCTGGTCGGGTGCTGGCAAGTAGAATTCCTTATCCATAATGGAATATCGACCAGAATACTCATTGACGTTGGCGGTGCGGTGGCGAATCCACTGGCGAGCAACGAAAATCGGCAATTTGACGTGATATTTAATTTCGCACATCTCGAACGGCGTGGTGTGGCGGTGACGCATAAGATAGGCAATGAGGCCCCTGTCCTCGCTGACGTGCCGGGTGCCACGGCCATAAGAGACCCGCGCCGCCTGTACGATCGCGCCGTCGTCTCCCATGTAGTCGACAACCCTGATGAAGCCGTGATCAAGCAACGGAATTGCTTGGTAGAGAATTTCTTCGAGCGCCGGTGCGCAGGCACGCCGTGTCGGTGTGCTGTCCTGTCGCATGGCGTCGATTTCGGCTTGCTGTTGGGGGTCTAAAGGCATTTTTTTCGCGCTGCTGAGGTGGGTGCCGCAGTGAGGCACCTGAGGTTAACGGGAACGCGGCGCTTGGACGACGCGGCGAAGATGTTTATATTAAACCGGTCGGCGGATTTCCGTCGACTATGGCGATAAACGCCGCGCGAAATAAGCGTTGCGGACCCGGGGGCAGTACCCGGCGCCTCCACCAATTCGATCCGGCCGACTTGGCGTGACGCGCGCCAGGGCAAAGCCGGCACGAAACCGTTTAGGGGGGCGAACTAGGATCGACGTGCGTGGTAAAGGTTCGGTTTTTGCTCGGTATGGTACCACCGTTATCGGGCCATAATGTAAGTGCGAATGATAACGAAGTAGCACTCGCTGCCTAGCAAAACTAGGTAAGCGCGGTTCGGGGGGCACCGGGCAACAGAAGCCCCCCACTTTATTGGCTCGGCCCGCGATGCTCTGGAATGCGCCGCGGAGAGGATGAGAAGAATAATGAGCAAGGATCATATTGGGTACGACGATCTGGTGGATAGTGCTTTGCGTGGCGCCATGCGCGAGGTGATGCTTCGAGTTGCTGAGGACGGCCTGTTGGGCAGCCATCACTTGTACATTACGTTTCGTACAGAATATCCCGGCGTGGAGATTCCCGACTACTTGCGCGACCGATATCCGGACGAGTTAACAATTATTCTACAGCATCAATATTGGGGTTTGGAGGTGACGGAGCAAGGCTTCTCCGTGACACTCAGCTTTAACAAGGCGCGCGAATATGTCAGCGTGCCGTTTGCCGCGCTGACCCGCTTCGCTGATCCCGGAGTGAAATTTGGCATGCAGTTCGAATTCAAATCGTCGGGCGGTCCCGGTAAACTGCAGTTGGTCGGGGGTGCCGATGAGCCTTTGGCAGAAGTCGAAGAAGACGGTTCACTCGCGGACGATATGATCGAAATTGGCGCCAACCGAGACGCTGCAGATTCGCCAGTTGCCGCGCTGGAAGCAGCGGAAACGGACGACGACAATTTGGCGGAGCCGACTGAGACCGGTTCCGACGATACAGAAAACGCTCGCGAAACGGCCCAAGACGAAGGCGAATCAAACGACGCGGGTGCCGAAGTGGTCACGCTCGATTCGTTTCGCAAGAAATAGCGGTCTCCCAGGCGGTCGCTCGGCCCCGCTTATTATATGGGGATAGGGCGCTGGCCCGGTTGCCATGCTACTCGACCCCCAAATTTACGGCACGTTTCTGGTAGTGGCTCTGGCGGCCATTCTTTCCCCTGGCCCCGATAGTCTATTGATAATCCGCGCCGCCCTGAGCGGCGGCAATGGCCATGGCTTTGCGGCGCTGATCGGCGTGCAAATTGGCCTTCTCGGTCATTTGGCTGCGGCCGTTTTCGGTCTTTCGCTTTTGCTTTTGGCGGTTCCACTGGCACTCAAAGGCGTCGCGCTGGCCGGCGCGCTTTACCTTTGTTGGCTGGGTTATCGCAACATTCGTGCCGGGACGGCCGCAATAGATCGGATGGAAGCAGAATATCGCCGGTCGCCATCGCTGACAGCAGTGCCAGCGCGGTGTGCCGCGATGCAATCCTGACCAATCTACTGAATCCCAAAGTCATCCTTCTGTTTATCGCCGTGATGCCGGGCTTCGTCGTGCCGGGGCCTACTTCCATACCGGTGCAATTGGCGCTTCTCGGTACCTTTATCATCCTGCTCAACATAATCTGGCAAAGCGCCTTGGTACTGGCCGCCGGCCAGGCGCGGCGTTGGCTTTCGCAGCCGCGCGTACAACGCGGCATCGCGCTGATCTCGGGCCTGGTGTTTATTGCTTTTGCCGCCCTGCTGGTGGCGGAATTTGTCGCCACACCTGGTTGAGTTATTCACCCCCGGCCGTGCTATAGCTCTCCGCCGTGCAGTGCGAATTAACCATAGAGGCGCTTGGCACCGGCAGTGACGGCGTCGCCCGGCGCGACGGCGTCAAACTGTTCGTTCCTGGGGCGCTGCCGGGAGAGCGCGTGCGCGTGGAACTCAGGCGGGTGGCGCCCAGTGGCACGCAGGCTCGCTTGTTGGAGCGTCTGACAGATTCACAATATCGCGCAGCCCCTCCGTGCGAATATTTTGGCGATTGTGGCGGCTGCGTGGCGCAACATATTGCCGCCGGGCTCTACGGCGAATGGAAAATAGGCGTGATCCGTGATGCATTGGCCCATCGTGGTCTGACGGAAGTTGCCATGGCACCCCTGATCACATCGCCGCCGGCCAGCCGACGGCGCGCGCGCTTTGCAGTCGCGCGGCGGCAGGGCAGGCGCGATAGCGCGGTCACGTTGGGTTTCCGCCGGCGTGGCAGCGATGAGATTGTCGCTATCGAAAGCTGCGCTGTGTTGCTGCCAGCGCTCGAAGCGCTGTTGAAGCCGTTGCGCGATCTGGCGGCGGAAATTGGCATGACGGAAATTTCCCTCACTCAGGCGCATCAAGGGATCGACGTCATCCTGCACGGCTTGGATGCGCCGCCCACCTTGGCGGTACGCGAGATGCTGGCCGCCTTCGCCCATGCGCATGGTATTCAGCGCCTCTCGGCGGAAAGCCCGGCGCCCGAGCGGGGCGGCAAGGGCGCCGGCAAACGCAAACGGCGGCAGCGCGCGACGGTGCTGGAGACCATTGTCCAGCCGAGCGCGGTGCGCGCCTGTTTCGCCGGCGTATGGGTGGATTTTCCGCCCGGCGCTTTCTTGCAACCGACGGCGGCGGGTGAGACCGCCATCCAGCGCCTGGTGTGCGATGGCTTGGCGCTGAAAGAATTGGCGACTGGCAAGCGTGCGGTGCGGATAGCTGACCTGTATGCCGGCCTGGGAGGCATCGGATTTGCGCTGGCTTCGGATGGCGCCGCCGGGAAAACGCGCCGCCAGGTGGCGATGTTCGAAGGCAGCGCGGCGATGGTTGGAGCGGCGCGTGCGGCGGCGCGTCAAGCCGGCCTGTTGGTCACGGCGGAGGAGCGCGACCTCGCACGCCGGCCGCTTAGCGTGGCCGAGTTGAAGGCATACGACGCTGTTATCTTCGATCCGCCGCGGGCCGGTGCACGTGAGCAGGCTGAGGCGCTGGCGGCCTCCGGCGTGGCGCGCATTGCCGCGGTATCGTGCAACGCGGCCAGTTTCGCGCGCGACGCCCGCATCTTGACCGAGGGCGGCTACCGCATGCAGGTGCTCACCCCGGTCGACCAATTCTTGTGGTCGAGCCATGTCGAGTTGGTGGCAATATTTCGCCGCGACGGGGACTGAGCCTGTTAGCTAAACTGTCCTGCCCCCTTATATCTGTGCCACGTAATTCGTGATCTTCTACGAAGATGTGGAGGTATTGGGATGGCCAGGAAGCGATATTCCGACGAGGATGTTTTGAATCTGCTGCGCCAGATTGAGC
>Ga0114993_10001755_pt1 | contig 24695 bp, 34 predicted proteins | sample ArcticOcean_MG_C_FD_87042 | JGI IMG/M metagenome (GOLD analysis project Ga0114993, IMG submission 87042) | Marine microbial communities from western Arctic Ocean - ArcticOcean_MG_CB2_150 | ecosystem: Environmental > Aquatic > Marine > Oceanic | place: Arctic Ocean: Canada Basin | collected...
AGAACAAGCTAATCGCATGGGAATCCCCAGACAGTGCTGGCAAAGTCTTTAAGTATCAGTTCGGCATAGAATATTATATGATTAGTAAGGAAGAGGAAGAACTTATTGCCGCACGAGAAAAGTGGGCCGATTTCCCTATCATCAATTTTTGGCATAATACTAACGATGCACCCGATGAGTTTTTTGAAGAATTATTAGCGACTGCACGGGAAGAAGAAATCAGCAGTAAACTTTCTCGGACAACTACACGAACCAAAACTGGAGGATTCGGAACTGCAAAATCAACATATCCCGGAACTATGACTGGAGGCAGTGCATTAAAGTATCCTATTACTGCTAAGAAATGGGGAAAGTTTTGGAGAATTATAGACCACCAAAAAAAGAAGAAATATGGTAAAAATGCAGGCCAAGTCCCAATTGAACCAGATAGAAAAACTGGCAAAGGAGGAACAGAGTGTTTGGATATGGTAGTAACTAAGGGATTAGACTTAACAGTTGGTCCAAAGAAACTCGGAACTAACGCTTTTGAAAAAGGACCATTTAATACAACTATCAAATATGAAATGTTAGACCGTCAATGTAATCATTGTAGTAATAAGTGGACAACTGATACTGAATACAAAAACACTAAACAAGGCACGACTTGTCCAAAGTGTAAGAAACAAAATGATTTCAAAGATATTAAAGGTCCATATATCAACGCAGTAAATACTTTGTTGTTTCCAGCAGGGCTGGTTGGAGATGGTCAAACGATAGCATTTGTTCAACTACAAGGAAAGGAAGCAAAAACTTTTGCCAAACTAAAGCCGGGTGACAAGTTCTGTTTCAGAGGTTGGCTAAAGGGTCAATACTATGATATTACAGTTCCAAACGGAGGTGGGTTCAAAAGAATGCACCCAACTGGATGGGGATTCAAAGACCCTCGCTCAAAAGCAATATGGGCTAAAGGTGGTTTCGGGGCAGTTCCTTTACTAACATTAGGTGCCCGCAGCCATGATGGATTCATTAAGTCATGAATGCTCACATTTATATGGCTGAAAAGTCCTATTAAGTATATGGAGTCTAAATGGTCGGTTGAAAACTTCCAACAAATGTTGGAATCGCCGTGGGCTTTAGAGTGGGACTACGATACTGTTGAAATAAGTTTAGAAAAGATTGTAAGAGACTCAGCAAGAAGTCAAATAAAAGATTGGCAAACCGCCAGTATTTATCCAGTTGTAGGTTATCATCCAAAATATATGGTGACTCCAGAGTTAATCGGTGTGGCTGTGGTTGGAACACCATGGAAAAATGAAGATAATGCAATCTATTTGTATGCTATGGAAGAAGAACTACCCGAAGAATTGATTGATTGGATAGACCAAGTTATGGATTTGGGAGATGGGTTAGATTGTGCTTGTAAAATTATGTTAAATTATCAACGAGCCGTCATCCCTGTAAACGGAGAAAGTTTAGACCTATGGGAAGAAATCTTTCAAGATGTTCTGGATGGTCATCACAGCACCAATTACCATAAACTTTGTAAACATAGTCAAATAGATATAGTGTCTGGCAAGTCGCCAAATCTTTTGAAACACAATACAGTGGTGCAGATGGATTTTTTTACTCCTTCTTTTAGGAGAGATTGGGCATGAGTTGGGAATTGCACGACCCAGATGAGGGTAGTAAAAATTATTGGCCTATCTTGTTTGCCTTAGTATTGCTAACGCTGTGCTTACTAACGGTATTAGCCTAAAGTTAATAAGGGTGCTTCACCTATACCTTAATAGGTGAAACGATGGACGAAAAAGAGATGCGGGCATGGACTGTAATGATGGAAAACAATGTTCAAAGACAAGGAGACGACCTATGGAAAGTAACCAGCAGCACTGAAGATAGCAAAGTTTATTCGGTAATTCGCTGGGCACATAATGATTTGCGGTGCGATTGTATGGGATTTAGACACTATAAGAATTGTAAACATATCGGGGCAGTAAAAAAGATGATTGAAATTGCACGGAGGAATGGCTGATGACTCAAAGAAAGTGGATACCAACAGTAATCAATATGTTAGAACAATCTGGAATGCGTAGTGTTGATATTGAATTGAAACTTCAAAGAAAGTTTCGTCACGCACCTTCCGCACGCAGTATAACCGCAGCCCTTAATGGAGATATGCGTTTCTGCCAAATAGGTGAGGCTCACAATTGTTCCCTTTTTAAGAAAAAAAGCCACTTAGTCAAAGTATGGGGTTTGCGTGGAATTAAGTATTCAGAGGTGGACCCATATGAGCGACAGTGAAGTTTATGTAATTCTTATGGATTATCATGATGGTCGCCGAGATATTAGTGATGTCGTATTTCAAATCAGAAATGATGCCGAGAATCATGCTCAAACTTTAGAAAACTGTAAAGAAATCATGTTCACATATGTTCGCAGGACGAATATAGTATGAGTTGCCTGAATAAATGTTGCAGCAGACCTATTGACAGGTCTATGCAAAATCTGAATAAAACTCAAACCGAGTATTGTAGTTTGTATTGCTATCTTTTTGTCAGAAATGAACTAACAATGGTTAAAATGAGTGAATCTAAACACCACAAGGGATTATTCAAGTTTCCTACTATCCTAAGAAATTGTGAAAATTGTGGTGGGGATGTTGAACTCCAATATGTTCATAACAAGGCTAACAAATCTTTTTGTAGTCGTGAGTGTAGGACAGCAGGCCAAGGACTAAATGGCAGACGAGGGTTTCTAAGATTTCAAATTATGAAACTTTTGCGAGATTCGCCAAGGGATTGGTGGACATCTTCAGACTTAGCCAGAGTATTAGATAATAAACAAATGGTGCATACATTAAATGGCCATAAAATGGGTGGCTTGTTGAGGTATTGTAAGGAATGGCTGGAAACAAGAAGAGTAAATCATATTACTGAATGGCGATTTAGAAAAGATTTTGAGAAATATCCTTTGGTAGCGTTAATGAGAGGAGACTTTAGATGAATCTGGATGTTTTAATAAATCAAGCCAAAGAAAAGGCATTGGAATCTAATTGTCGTGTGCCGATGGTATGTTTTCTAATGCGTAGTGCAAAGATTGTGGCTTATGGGGTTAATAAGAAAGGATTTAGAGGTGCATCTCTTCATGCAGAGATTGATTGTTTGCGAAAGGTTCGCTTTCAAAAGAGGCGAGGTAAGAATACTACATTGATAGTCATGAGATTTAAGCGAGATGGTGAATTGGGTAATTCCAAGCCCTGTGCCAATTGTTTAGCCATTATTGATGGTATGGGTATCAAAACTATTGGATGGACTACTGGCCGACAAACTTTAGAGTTAGGTAGGACACAAGATGTGGAAAATGATTATGTCACAAGGAGATGTGGCTATGGATGCGAGGTAATCACTGGTTTAGAAAACTTTAAGAAACAAGGTGATTAAATGGAACGATGTCAGAGTCCGTCTTGCGATAGACTAATTGACAGACCTAATAAGAATCAAAACATGACTCAAACAAATTATTGCAGTATCTATTGTGCAGTGTTTATCAAACAAAAACTTTCTATTAGAATGCACGGGTCTATGATTCGCCACCCCAAAATAAAAAGAAACTGTGAGAATTGTGGAACAGATTTCTTAATCAGATACGAAAGTAAAGTTAGTAACAAGACTTTTTGTAAAAAGGAATGTTACAAAGAGGCACAAAGATTACCGGGTCGCAGAGGATATTTTAGATACCAAATACTAAAACTTTTACGAGATTCGCACAAAGAGTGGTGGTGTGCAGCAGACTTGGCGCAAGTAATAGATAACAAAAATATGATTCATACACTAAATGGCAGAAAGATTAGTAATCATTTAAGGGTTTCACAAATTAAACTGTTTGTGGAAACTCGTTATAATAACACTACAAAAGAATACCGTTTTGCTCCGGCTTACCAAAATTATCCATTAGTCGCATTAATTCGTGGAGATTATAACCCGAAAACTTAAATAGGAGAAGCCTCTATCAATAAGGTGAGGGACAATGGCTAAAGTATGGGATAAAGATAAATGGTTTGAAGGGTGGAAACACTACAAGACCAAGCGAGGCGCACAAGCCTACGCTAAGAAGCACAAAGGAGTGTGGGTTATTATTGATTGCAGTCCCGACATAATGACGAAACAAGAATTGGAATGGTTGGGCACATGGGTCGTAGGTCGGGCAGACACATACATATATTACCGTAAGGAAATGCCTGATAAGTTTGATGAATACTACCCTGCGGTGGAGTTTTGGGATAATGGTGTTTTAGTTAAGTCTATGTAAGGTGATTGAATGACAGAAGAATATGCTGGATGTGATGTAGGCATTTACAATGCCCCGAAACCGAATGAAGTAGTTTACTGTGAATTAAGTTTAACAGAAAATGCAGCAAATGTTTTGAAGTCTTTGGCCAAAGATGAAACTTTAGAAAGTTGGTATTTGTATGTTACTGTGATGGGTGGAGGTTGCTCTGGTTATTTGTATGATGTTCAAATCTTAGAGAAACACCCTCCTGATAATACACAAGTTTTGGTATCACAGGATGTTGAAATTGTAATCAATGTTTGTGATTCCACTTTGTTGGATGGTATTGAAATTGATTGGGATGAATCTTTGATGGGCGGTGGACTTAAGTTCAAAAATCCTAACGCAACGAAAACCTGTTCTTGTGGTATCTCCTTCAAGTAATGAACCTTTAACTTAATAAGAGTCATTGGGAATACATTCAGATGGTGAGGCTATGAAGAATCTTGTAATTCTGTTAATTGTAATAATGTTATCAGGTTGTTTGGAAAAACCAGCCACGGAAATAATGAATTGTGGTGGCGGAGAACCAGCCGACAATAAGTGGTGGGGAGATAGCCATCAATGGAACAGCCTGCCAATGAGTTATGGAAATGCGACTAACTGGACAATGAATAATAGTTCAGATGGAATCTTGCACTTGAGTATTGATGTGGAGGCTTACTTTTCCGAAGCCGTAGGGCCATTGGGACAAGGCTACCTAAATATCAGCGTCACACAGAATGAAACTCTATGGGAGAATCAGACTTCAGAAAACCGGGGTTGGAATGTTAGCATTCCTGTTAATACTTCGCAAGAAGTATGGATTGAACTTAAAGCAACAGGTAAGGACACATACCCAGATAACGAATACGGAGATTACTTTATAGCCAAGTTGAACGGAAAGACAATGACTCCTGAATGGTGTCATTGACCGTTGCCTTTATATACTATGGAAGGCATACAGAAAATGAGGAAGCGGTAATATGGAAGATGAAGATAATAAAAAACCTGAAATGACTGATGATGAACCCTGTGAATCTTGTGGTGCTAAAAATGATTGGACCCAAGACGATGCAAGAGGCGAAGAGTATTGTAATCAATGCGGTGGTATCCGAGATGCCTATCAAATTGATTATGGAAAGGATTGGCGGGTCTTTGCTGACGGCGAAGGCGCAAGTCAAGAGCGAACTGGAATGCCCGCTACAAATCTATTGCACGATAAAGGACTAACGACTGATATTGGATGGCAAAACAAAGATTATGCTGGTGCAGCAATCGGTGGTGAAATGGCAAAGCGTGTAAATCGCCTACGCCGACAACATTCCCGAACTCGTGTTCGCAATAGCACCGAGAGAAATCTTGTGTTGGCTCTTGGTGAACTTGATAGATTGGCTGGAAGGATGGGTTTGCCACAATCGGTTCGTGAAGAAGCCGCATATATTTATCGTAAGGCTGTTGAAGCAAAACTTGTTCGTGGCCGAAGTATTGAAGGCATGGTAGCGGCCTGTATTTTTACGGCCTGTCGCCGCAGTGGAAACGCAAGAACTCTTGATGAAGTCGGAATGTATAGTAAAACAGGCCGAAAAGAGATTGGTCGCACTTACCGAGCATTGTGTAAAGCATTGAAGATTCAAGTGCCACCTACTATGCCTACTGAATATGTGCCAAGATTCTGCACTGACCTTCGGTTGCCTATCAAAGTGCAAAGTCGTGCATTAAATCTGTTGGATAGCACCCAAAGACACGCAAGTATGGCGGGTCGTGGTCCAACTGGAATTGCCGCAGCAAGTATTTACTTGGCAGGTATTTTGGAAAACAACCGCAGAACACAGCGAGAGGTAGCCGATGTAGCAGGAGTTACCGAAGTTACCATTCGTAATCGTTTCAAAGAAATGTGTAGTGTATTGGGATTGAATCCAGATAATCCTTCAGAAACCAAAAAGGAATGATACAACACTTTATGTATCAGTAATGTGTAAATAATAATCATGGCTCCTATTTTGAACTGGCCCTTGCCACAAGTGCCAGTAATCATTGGGTGGTATATTGATGAACCATATGGTCTGGTGATGCCTGCAAATGTCTGGCGGAAACCAGTAGCAGAAATAGATGGTAAAATCAAAAGGTATCGCCCCCGTGATAAACAGGGTTGGTCTGAAGCATTCTTAGACATGATAAATCATGGGAGTGATGCTGGTAAAACTGTGAGTATGCGGTTTTGGTTAGAAATGGCAGAACTTAACGAGTTATCAATTTTGATGGCAGATACAGACAGTGAAGATGAAATGGTGATTAAGTTAAAAGAGACTGAAGATGAAATGATGACGAGGTATGGTAATCCCGAAGTTATGATTATGACTGGAGAACTTTCTAATATCATCTCTTTACTACAATTTCAGACCACATGGAATAATTGGTTAGAACATAATGAAAACTTTATGCCATTACAGGGGTCTATATTTGCATCAATCCTGATGAGTCTGTCAGATTTTAACGCAAGGCCGTTTGCCCGAATCAAACTTAAAGAATCTCTTGAGAGGTATATGAAAGAGGATGAAGATGGAGTCAAACTTATTGAGGGCTTTTCTCCAGAACACATTAACCTCATGAGTTTAGTTATAACCCGCCTATAACCTGATAAGGAGTATTAAGTAGGTGTTACACCCTATTAGGATTATGGATTTAGTCTGGGTGTCTTGTGTAGTATTACTCATCGGTTATATTCTGTGGATTCATAGTCGCATTGAAGGAACCCGAAGAACAACAGAATTAGAAATCCGAACTCTAACGATTGCGGGAGAAGTCTCTGGACAGTCGGCAAAACTTTTAGAAGATACTCATAATAGGTTTGAAGGACAGTTACAAACATTAGAAAATCAGATTATTAGTAGGGATGAAGAAATAAAAACTTTAGTCGGCGAAGTCAAACACCAAAAGGGCAGAGCGCAGTCTGCTCACAGTAGTAAGGGTCAAATCTTAGAAAAATGGACACCTTTTTTGGAACACCCACAAATTGAACCTCAATGGAAACCACAAGATTGGAGTTTTATGGGAAATCCACTGGATTATGTGGTGTGGGAATGGTATAAAGATAAAGATAAGAATATGGCCGAAGGTAAAATAGTTTTGTTAGATGTCAAGGCTGCTAAAAGTCAATTGACAACTAAACAACGGCGTATTAGGGATTTAATCAAAGCCGGTAAAGTTGAATGGCGGGAAATCCGTCTGGACTAAGAAACTTTAATAGAGTGGCACACAATATGAAACTCATGGAAGGGATAGTTCCGTGGGCTAACACGACCTTAATTCCAGTAAGTAAAGAAAAAAGATTGAAGCGAAAAGAAATAGGTATCTGTCGTGGTGGTTGTAATAAACTGACTTCCATTGATAATAATACATATCAGGTATGCCCCTCTTGCTCTCATCTTTTGAAATATGCGGGAGAATCATGTGAAGTCCCTGCTTGTAATAATAGCGGTGATGGTGAAACTCGCATGACTACTAAGTATGGCCATCTTTTATGTGGTATGTGCCATAGTTCTTATTCCAACATTTGTGCTGGTTGGCCATGGGAAAGATTCTTGGAACATAGGTCACAAGTTTTGGCTCGGCCATTGTCTTATCAAAAGACAGATTATCCTTTGGTGAAAAATACTGTTGAACGCCATAGTGTAGCAGAATGTAGTAAGTGTAAAAAGATGGCTTCTATTTCAGTAGTTAAATATCAATTCTGCGATAGTTGCCGTAAACAAGAACAATATGCCAAAGAAACTTGTTGGTGTTGTGGTGATACTACTGAAGGGGCTTATGGAATGGGTTGGGATACTTTAGAAGGAGTATTTGCCTGTAATAGATGTGCTATTAAAAAGAGTAAATACAAATTGGCCTCATATAGTATCTTGAAACATCAAATTAAGACTCGGATGCACTGTGACATTTGTGATAGACCACTCATACATAGTGGCCGGACAAAAGAAGGGGCGTGTATAGACCACGACCACACTAATAATAAGGTTAGAGGAGTATTATGTCCTTCTTGTAATTTCCTTGATGGCTTTATCAAGAAAACCGACTGCGCTCAAGAGTGGGCGAAACGATATGTGGATTATGTAGCCAATCCACCCTTAGATATTCCCGGAATGCACTAACTTCATAAGGGTGATAAGACATACTTTTATTTACGAGCCGAAAGCGGCAAGGAGATGAGAAAATGGTAAACATTGAAATTGAATGCAAGGATGATTATAGCGCAAAGAAGTTTGAACGAGGAGAAACCCTACGATATTATTTGAAGGGTCCACAAGAAGTCTCCAACGAAAAAGGCGAAATCGGTATGTTTGACCTCAAGGGTCGCTATGCAGGTAAGTTTAAGGGTGCAGACGGCGCACGAGTGCGCTTTGGGCTTGTAAGCAAAGCAGAACACGCTAAGGTGACATTGATTGCACCAAGCGGTGAGAAGATTCACATTGGCGATATTGACGCTGGTGTTATGTCCACACAAGAGCGTATCACGCTCGGTATGTGTCTGAACAATGCTACCGAACTTATGGCAGCACAATGCGATTCCGAGAATCAACCGCAGGATTTGGTTACAAAAATCTTTGATTTGACTGACACTCTGTATGCAGAGTATAACCTACGCTACAATTCGTGATGGCTATGATGTTCCCGGGTCGTAAAGACGGGCCAAAATGCCCCATGTGTGGTCATACCTTGAAAAAAGGTGGCCATAGATTGTGGGGTCGTGTTGTTATCTGGTGTCCTGAATGCGGGTTTATTGATGAGGAAGGAGTAGGCCAATTTGACGAATAATAGGTGGTGGAAAAAGAATGGAAGAAATTAATGCCGTATTGATTGCAGGCAGGCATAAGGTCTGGATTAACGAAGAATTAGTTATTGACGCCGTATGGCCTGATACCTTAGACGCCAAATATATCCACGACCACGAATGGTTAGAGCGTTCTGCGTTGGGTTGGTTGAATAGTTTACCCAATACACCACTAAGGATAAATATGGTGATTACTGGGCTGGGTCAAGCAGTTGTCGCATTTTTGAAAATGTTTGATGTAGTTTATATGCACCGCAAGGCTGCAATTGAACTCAATTGCTTATTTTACAATCATGATACCGATTCATATACTGGGTCGGCTTGGGATAGGTAATTTTAAGTAGTCGTTAGTTTTAAGTAGGTTTGACGACCTATGGTATCTATGCTTGAAGCGTGGTGTCAAGTTAAAAACTTGACCTTGGAGAATGGTTTAATCCAAAATAATGCGCCTATGTCGTTAGAAAAGTCTCGTGAAGTAGTTTGTTATGCACTAAGATGGCGAACTCGCCAATGCAAGACCTGTAATAATCAATTTGATATACTGAATCAAGGATTCTTGTATTCCTGTGGCGATTGTAGCCCTGTATCTAATCTAAAGTAAAGGACACTGACCTCGCAGGCTCCGCTACACTCGGACAAGTCGCTGTGCGACTCTTGGGAACAGCCTTTTCCCGCCGCAAGCGACTCCCTTATCCGGCAGGAGAGAAATCTCATCGGGTAACGCCCAAAACTTAATAAAGATGGTTCGCTATACATTAGGTATGAATATCTTTGTATTAGACGAGAACCCACGAATCGCTGCTGATTATGCTTGCGATAAACATTCAGTCAAGATGCCATTAGAAACTGCCCAGATGTTATGCACTGCTTTAGTGCAACATGGAGTAAAGAATACACAGTATAAACCAACACACAAAAGTCACCCTTGCACCAAATGGGCATCAGAGAATCGCCAAAACTTTGAATGGTTAGCACAGCATGGTATTGCTTTGTGTCAAACTTATTCGGTCAGATATGGCCGAACCCATAAGTGTCAGAAAGTTATTGAAGATTGCTTGAGTATCTCACATGAGATTCCTGCTGGCGAATTAACTCCATGGCCTTTGGCTATGAAGGAAGAATACCGAATAGAAGGTAGTCCTGTGGCCTCTTATCGTAAGTATTATCTGGAAGGTAAAACTTATATGAACAAATCCAAAGGTCCTCAATGGAAATATACGAATCCACCTGATTGGTATGAGTAAATCCAATACTTGATAAGACTGATAGAAGAATATGTGGGTATGAATGAGTGGAGCGATTATCCTCATTTGCTGGCAGACCTTGATATGTCTAAAAATAAGAATCATACTTCATTTAGAAAACCAATTCAGGTTTTAGAATTATCAACGGGAACAAGTAAAAAACTTGATTGGAAGTGTAGCACTTGTGAACATGAGTGGACCTGCACAGGATATAGGAGAACCAGAAGGAAAACTGGATGTCCTGCTTGTGCAGGATACGCAATAAATAATTATGATGGTAGGAATAGTCTGGCGGTGCTTCGCCCAGACTTGGCCGCAGAATATCAATCTGACGCAACCAAGGTTCTTGCTACAACGGAGGCGAAATTGGATTGGAAGTGTAGCACTTGTGAACATGAATGGTCACAGAACGGACATAAGAGAGTCATACGAAATTATGGGTGCCCTGCTTGTGCAGGACGCTCAATAAATAATTATGATGGGAGAAATGCTATGGCTGTGACACATCCAGAATTAGTATCGGAGTATCAAGGTGATGCTACTAAAGTTGTTGCTGGAACTCACTTACAACTTGATTGGAAGTGTAGCACTTGTGAACATGAATGGAAAGCAACAGGAGATAACCGAAGTTTGCACTCAGGGAATCCAACTAAATGTCCTGCCTGTGATAACAAGGCAATAAATAATTATGATGGGAGAAATGCTATGGCTCTGACTCATCCAAAATTAGCAAAAGAATATCAAGGTGATGCTACTAAAGTAGTTGCAGGAACTAATAAGAGACTTTTATGGAAGTGTTCCACCTGTTTTCATAAATGGAAAGCATCAGGAGGTGGGCGTGCTGGAGAACGAAACAGAGGGTGCCCTGCTTGTGAAAATCAGGCAATAAATAATTATGATGGGAGAAATGCTATGGCTGTGACGCACCCAGAATTAGCATCGGAGTATCAAGGTGACGCTACCAAAGTTCTGGCTGGAACTAATAAGAGACTTTTGTGGAAGTGTTCAATTTGTGATAATACATGGGCTACCACAAGTAATCACAGATTTACTGGCACCGGCTGTCCCACTTGTGCAGAAACGGGTTTCAAACCAAGTGAACCTGCTTATTGTTATTTGTTAAAGTATCAATTTAGTGATGGTGTGATTAGATATAAACAAGGAATTACTAATAATGTAACTAAGCGTATGACGATTCTTAAGATGAATGTCAATAAAGTTTTCCCAGAGACTAAAGTTACACTCATAGACCAAATGTATTTTGAGGTAGGTCAAGATGCTTTAGATTTAGAGAATCATTTCAAAAGTATTAGTGAGATTAGGTGGACTCCAGAGCAAAAGTTTGATGGCAGCACAGAAATGTATGCCGAAGGGATTCTTGAGGCTTGGATAAAAAGTGTTAAATAGAAGTCAAGGTATATATGGTAAGAATGGTGCGAATAAAGTTATTCAAGAATGAGTTGCAGTGGTGTCAAAGCCACGCTGAAAAGATTGTTAATCATTATGGTGGCGAAGGTAGTGCTGGTTCAGGGTCCTATAATCACAATAAAGTTAGTAGTAATTTAGTTGGAGTAAAATCTGAAGTAGCCACAAAAGTTTGGTTAAAACAGTTCTTGCCCTTGGAAGTCATTGAATGTAACTATGAAAAGTTTGGTGATGACTCCAAGGTGTTGGTGGGTGACATTAATATCGGTGGACAAAGTTTTGAAATCAAAGGACTGCAACCCTACCAGTGGGAAAAGTTTAAGCGAATGATTCCTCCGAGACAACTGCACAGATATGTGAAAGATAAAGCAATAGTTATCTGGACAACTGCGGCAGGAGATACGAAAGATGCAAAAGTTTACCTCAAAGGGTGGAATTACGCTCATGAAGTTAAATCTAAAGGAATTAATGTGGTTACTATCTGCGACAATGTTTGGTTAGAAAACGATGCCGATATGCGCCCTATGCAAGAATTAAAGCCCATTTTACAAACACTTAAGTAGGTGCTACACCTTAGATACTTTATGCAGAGTGTCAAAAGAGTAAAACTGGGTCTCAATGCTGAAATGGAAGTCGTTGTCACGGCAGATGTTAATATGAAGGCTGGTAAGGACCTTGATGATGTCTATTTTGTTATGTTCAATGTATTGGATACGCCTTTACGGTTTGTCGTAAGCACAGCAGGAAACTTTACTGAGTTCTTGGTTGAGCGTGGCACCGAAGAAAAAGAAATCAATAAATGGTTTACCGATGAGACTCCAGATAAGTTTTTAGAAGAGGTCGTCAAATACCAGACTGACATCTTAATCCACAGTGATGAAAAGGTGCGTGTAGTATTAGACACCCAAAAGAATGCAGATTTAGCACGAGCCGTAGTTTCCTCTATGATTGAGAAGGGTTATTTTATCAATATCACTAATTATACTATTCCGGGGAGGGATGAGCCTGTTCAAAAGATTCAACAAGTTCCTACGGAAAGTTTGTTTCAAGATTTCGCTACCATGTTGGAAGTAATAAAGGAATGGGAAAACTTTGACTTTGAAGAGTTCTTGCGTGCCAAAGGCGTGCCAGAAGAAACAATTACTGAAATGTTGGAGAGATGATTATGAGTGATGATGAAGAACCACCTGTGATGGATTTAAGAGAAGTAATGAAACATTTAGAGGCTTCTGGAAGCATACCTGAAGGTTTTGTGATGATTTATATGTTGGCTGACCCTGATGAATCAGAAGATGGGACGCAAACTGACTTCTTTTTCCGTGCGTTTGCTCAAAAGGAAGAATTACTCCACAAGAAAACTGTTATGATGTGGGAAGATACTCCTATTACTCGCCACGAGATTGCATGGTTCGGAGAGTGGAAGCAGATGGGAGATATTATTGAGATGGCAGAAGGACAGATTATCAGTAATTTAGAGCGTTTCTTAAAGAGTGGTAGTTTAATGCAGATGCCTCGTATGGATTTCATGTTCGTTAATCAGACCCCCCCAGAGGATGTTGAGCCTGTGGGTGAAGAAGATGATGTATTTTGAGGGAATGTTATGCAAATTAGATTAGAACTCGGCGAAGGCAAGTGGTTAGTCTTTGAAGATTATGGCGAGAAGCGGAAACATTTGAAAGTTTCCATTGAAGATGCGACAGAAGTTAAAGTAGTATTGGGTGTGTGTTTGAAAGATGAGTTCAAGCGTGCAGGCCGTAGTTCGTGAACCTTTATATGGGTCCTATGGTATAGGATAGTTAGAGATAGGCTTTCACCAGCCCTCTTGTAAAAGGTGAAACGGGATGACAGACATAATTAAACCAGTATTTGACAGTATGCGAAAAGGAAATATGCGAGTGAGTGCAGGTGGCTTAAACCCCACTGGTGCTTCTTGTATCATTAACGATGAGTTTGGAAATGAGAAATTGGTAGGCAAATGCCACCGACAGGTATGGTATAGTAAAACCGGAGTGCCCCGAACCAATTTTCCTGATGATAAAACATTCATTAAGTTTGCCGTAGGTAATGCTATGGAAGAGAACTTCCAACAACATTGGAATCGTATGGGATTGCTGATTGACGGCAACATTAAAATCCGTGAGGATATTTCTCATGGAGACTCTCGTGGTGAATTGATGATTTCTGGTGAGGCTGATGGTCTGATTCGTGCGTTTGAAGTTGATGAGGATGGCAACATTACCAAGATTTCAACCACCCATGCGATTGGTCTGGAGATGAAAACTAATCGTGGATACTTCTCTAAGAAAGAAGTTTATGGTGTCGGAAATAAGAAATACCCTCAAGGCCACCCTAAGTTAGACCATGTAATGCAGACAGCCATGTATTTGAGGATGCGTGAAACAATGGAAAAATACTACGGGGTCACTATTGATTCATTCCGAATTGTTTATTGCCAAGTGGATGATGGATTCACTACTCACTTTGACATTAGCCTTAGTGATGGCTACGGTGGAGAGGTCATTATCAAAGACAGAAATGGTAATTTGGTTGTTCCTGATGCTTTAGCCTCGCTTGAAGCAGGAGTCGCACTTGACCCTATCAAGGGATTGACTATTGATAATATCATGGATAGATATTACCTATCTGCTGAAACTCTTGAAGATGATGAAAACCCCCCTGACCGAGATTATCAACTAAGATTCTCTGAAGAGAGTTTTCAAACCAAGATGGCTGCTGGAGATATGAGCAAGACTGGTGCCAACACATGGGAAAAGAAACCATTGGCTGAAATTGGAGATTGGCAGTGCCGATTCTGTGATTGGAAAGAAGTATGTTTACCCTATGGAGTCTTGACTAAGGCTGTGGAGGATGGATTGCTGACTCCAGAGGCCGCTATGGGTCAATTAGGAATTACGGTATTTGGCGGTGAGTGAGTGCAAGAGTGGCTGATACCTTATTTAGTAGTAGTTGTGCTGATGGCTGTATTTGGATATTCATTATTTAGTCATTTCACTGGCTTATTTGAATCGCAAATGGATGTGACTGATAGGATATTAGAGCATTTCCGTAGCATTCAAGAAGAAGAACCAATAAGTATTGATGAAGATGAAGGTAGGACCCATGTATTTGGTGGATTAGTTCATGGTGATGCCATTTGTTCTGATGGTTGTTGGTGCAAAGAGGAAGAAGAATAATCTCTGTGCTTTGGGTGGATGCAGTTTATGACTGAAACACAGATGGGATTGGTATTCATATCCGATACCCACGGACAACACCGACAATTGAAGGACTTACCTAACGGCGATATGTTACTCCATTGTGGAGATTTTATGACTGATGGATATTCAATTGAAGAGGCAGGGGATTTTCTCTCATGGTTTTCTAATGTTGGAGACTTCAAGCATCGTATTCTTATTGCAGGCAATCACGACAGATTGTTTGAACAGCAACAGACCAAACAAAAATTGTTGACTGAGTTTAACAACATTGTATATTTAGAAGATTCATCAATTATTATTGAAGGTATTAACATTTACGGCACACCATATCAACCGGCTTTTCGTAATTGGGCATTCAATTTGCCAAGAGATGGTAATGAATTGAAATCAAAGTGGGCACAGATTCCAGAAGATACAGATATTTTAATAACACACTGCCCTCCTTATGGTGTATTAGATGAGGTTGCAGAAGGAATAAATGTAGGATGCAAAATGTTGAACGAACGGGTAAAACAAATAAAGCCCACTATTCACGCATTTGGCCATATTCACGAATGCCCGGGCGAACAGATTAAAGATACTCATTATGTCAATGCCGCCGTTGTTAATAGGGAATACAAATATGTGTATAAGCCAATAACCATTGGATTCTTTGAAGATGAGGTGGTAAAATAATGTTGACCCTCTGGGTCGGTGCGTTCTGCGCTTTTATCTGGCTCACACTATTTACTTACTTCTGTTTATCTGCGCTTGTGGATTTACGAAAAGAAGTTCTAAAACTCAAAGAACTACTGCTACAACAACAGTAATGTCATCCTTTTTGCCACCTAATCTATCTAAAAACTGATGTGGAGTGATGATTCCGGCCTCGTATGCCCGTTGAGTAAATGGACTCCAAAGGGTTGAATCGTGACTATTATGATAAGCAATATCGGCTAATTGTTTAGCCATGTGGGAAGGTTTGTTAATATCCATTGAACTAATAATTTGTGCAGCCTGTGATGGATAAAGATTATCCCATAATCCATCGGAGCCTAAAACAATCTTATCTCCTACTAAGACAGGGACAGTATAGAGGCGAGCATCTTCAGAACTTTCTTTTCCGCCTTTGCCCATTTGGTATGGTTGGTCGTGCGTATATTGTTGAGAAGTTGTTTGAAAAAATACATAGTTATTACGGATGACTACTAAATTAGAATCGCCGAGTTGCGCTATTTTAAGGCCATCAAAATCTTCTATGGCTACTAAGGCAGTAGTGCTACCCTCTTCTGATAATTTTGATTCTGCACCCTCTAATACTAAAAAGGGTGAATCATTTCCAGCGATTACTAACTTTTTACATTCTTTCATCAATTCACCAGAGCATAAACCCGCATTTATTCCTTTGGCTCGCCATGAACCCACACCATCTGCAACTCCCATAGCATTGACAAAAGAATTGGTAATAAAATACGCATCGTCTCCCCCGTCTAAAAGTTTATCATCACGAGGGATGTTGGCGGCTCCCATGGCTAACATTATGCACCCTCCAGTAAAACTATTGGAAATCTCTTCCAATTGATGGCAACATTTAGATTCAGTGCATGAATCCACATTTTATTTTCATCCGTAGGTATTATCAGAGTATATTCCATCTCCGTTTGGTGCCCCCATGCTGTGTGCTGGTAAACATCGTTTATCAATGCCGTATCTAAACTTTTATCCTCGGAGCCGCTTACAAAATCATTGAAGGACATGCTCATGACAGATATATCCTTATAATCATTACTTTCCATAGATAACCAAATTAACCAATAATCAGAATCACCATTCTTATATTGATACCAACCATCAGAGGGTAGTTTATTTATAGGATGCAGAAAGTTTTCTAATTTCCGCCCTTTGAGAATGTGCTGGTCTGCGAAATTGGCTTCCACCTCTCGTAATAATCTTGGCAATATGTCAGGATGATTAAATAGTTTCCATTCTGTTGGGTCAATTGATTCATCCGTAGGTCTTATATTTTTTATATTCATCATATTGGACTCTATCAAACGCCTCAATTTTTGAGAACCAGCAGGTGGTGGATGACTTGCCATACTTATTTTAGAATCATACAACTACTTAAAGACTGTTATGTTTATGTAGGTGCTTCGCTCTATGCTACCCATGGTGCGAGTGGAAGTAAGAGGTCATACCAGTAAGTTTCGTGATGTCTTGCGAAATACTTATGACTTGCGTTGGGACAAACAAAGTTTCAGTTATGCAGGTGATATGCAACTTAGTGAAAGACGAGTGCGAAACTTAGTAAGGTTCTGTGAAAAGTTTAATCTCAATATAGCAGTTGATGGTGTTAGGTTTCAATCGTCTGACCCAGATGATGATTTAGAGGATTTTAGCATAGAGCCTATTATTACTACCAGAATTACTGAACTTGGACAAGTAGGCAAGGAAAGTTTATTGGACCCTAAGACTGGAGACGATGCACCGGGCTATCAAGAAGTTTTACTCAAAGAAGATACCGAAATAGATTTTGATAGTTATCAGAAATGGTTTGATGGGACTTTATTTGAAGAAGCACGACCTGAACAGAAACAAGTCATCCCAGTAGTCGCAAAACTTTTGAGACAAGGCTATCGTAATATCATTATTGAATGTCCAACTGGAAGTGGTAAATCGGCTTTTAGTATGATACTTCCTAAAATGTTCGGGTCTAATATGAAAAATAGTTATGTGCTAACTCACTTGAAAGGGTTGCAGGCTCAATACTTAGCAGAAATGCCGTTTATGGAAAGTATCATGGGTCGTGGGAATTATTCTTGTAATTTGGATGTGGAACCGGGCTGCCGTGATGAAGAAGTAGCAGATGCCGCTATTCAAAGAGCAAGAGCAGGAATCAAAGGTGGAAATAAATGTAGCGCAGATACAGCACCGTGCGTGACTATAAAAGATTTTCAATGTCCATATAAGAATCCAAGTGATGAAAAAGGTATGAAATGGAATGTGCCCACTGAAACTTTGTGTGATTACTACGGCTCTTTGACTAAAGCCCAGAACGCTGATTACTTCGTAGCAAACATGGCTTATGCTACTGCTATTGGTCAAACTCCTATGTTAAAGAAAAGAGAGTTTATGATTATTGATGAGGCACACAACTTGCCTGATGTCATGGTTGGTGCATTTACTTTAGATTTATCAGAAAGACTATTGGAACGATTATTAGGAGTTCCATCTATGACAAAGATTTTAGAACTAAGCGGCAGTGACCAAGTAAACGAACTGGCACGCAGAAAGAAAGTTTTGGCTCCATGGAAACCTTCCAATGAATCTTTGGGCTTTCCTAAGATACCAAGTCTGACAATTGATATGAATGAAGATTTACTAAGTAAGGCTGCCATGGCATGGACAGCCTACCTAAAAGTTTTGGATGACGAGATTCAACGCAGGTTGAAACATAATTCCTACGATGATACAAAAGATTTGAAACTGGCTATGAGGACTACTAAGAGATTAGATACAATCATTGGAGGATTGACTCACGATAGAGCCAACTGGATTTGGCAAGTTAGTGATGAGAGAACCTATGTTAATTTTAAGTGCATTGAAATCAAAGAGTTCGCCGAAAGTTTATTGTTGCATGGTGGAAAAAGAAGAATCTTAATGAGTGCTACGATTGGTAATCCTAAAATGTTTTGTGAAGAACTGGGATTAGTTCCTGATGAAACTGCGTTTGTGCAAGTTGGTTATAGTAGTTTCCCTATGGAAAATCGGCCGGTTTATACCCGTGAAACGGGTGGGTTGCTTACAAAGAAAGGACAAACCGATAAAGATTGGCGACAAACAGCACAGACCATTGTTGATATTATGGAACAACACCCAAACACACAGGGTATGATTTTGCCCTATACTGATAAGATTGAAAACAAAATGGCAGAACTAATCCAAGAAATTAGTCCTCAACAGGCCAAGAGATTGATTCGGCATGATAAATCGGCACATGGGAGGGATGCTGCTATTGATGAGTGGAAGAATAGTTCAGGCGGTGTCATTTTATCAACTTATTTGAATCAAGGGTTTGATGGTAAAGAAGCAGGGTTCTGTATCGTAGTCAAACTACCGTATCTTAGTTTAGGTGATATTAGAACACTAAAGAAGATGAAAGCCAATCCTGCATGGTATAGTCAGCAAACAGGAATTGCGTTAGCGCAGATGTGTGGTCGTGCGGTGCGAAGTAGGACTGATTCTGCTAATACATATATTCTTGACCCAAGTTTCTGGTTTCAATATAGTAAAGGTATGGTTTTCCCCCTAAAAGATTTCTTACCGGCTCATTTGTGTGAAAGCATAGATTACTATGAGGGACAGACTGCACTGGGGATACAACAAAGTTTATTAGGGTGACTCGCTTTAATCTAAATGAGGGTGAGTATATGAAAATAGGGATTGCAGGTAGGATGGCAAGTGGGAAAACCACACTGGCTAATCAATTGCAGATTCACTTTGAATCACAAGGCTTAAAAGTATCACGCCCTTCGCTGGCAGCCAAAGTAAAAAGTATCGCCAAAGATTTGTTTGGTATGGTTTATAAGGACCGACACCTCCTCCAACAGATTGGTATGAAGATGAGAGAAATCCGCCCAAATGTTTGGATTGATTATATCAATCGTAGCATTGATGAAGATATGGCTAATGGATTATATGATGTAGCAATCCTTGATGATGTTAGGTTTATCAATGAGGCCGAAAATCTGGTTGATGATGATTGGATGGTTATTAGATTGAATATCAGTGATGAACTCCAAATGGCTCGCCTACAAAGAACTTATGACGATTGGGAGGTTCACTGGAACAACCGAAGTGATGCCAGCGAGCAAGAAGTTCACCTTATCAATCCAGACGAATTAGTAGCCGACATGGATGTTGATGATTCGGATAAAAGTTTTATTGACGCATTAAAGACTTTAAGCATATGATTATTGAAATGGGGCGTTGAAAAAACCCCGAATTATTCAATTTTCCAATTGAAAAATATGTGGCGGTAGCATAGTCTGGAAGTGCATCCATCTTATATGAATTAGCGACTCTAAGAAAGTGGAAGGTCGTGGGTTCAAATCTCACTCGCCACACCATAATGCGGAGATAGTCAAGCGGTCAAAGACGGAAGGCTTAAGTCCTTCTCCTGATAGGTTCGTAGGTTCAAATCCTGCTCTCCGCACCTTAACTTCCGGCTGGTCGGATACCCAGACTTATTGGTTTCTGGGGAACACCGTTATCTCGTAATCTTTCGTATTTTACTTTAACTTGTTCTCCGACATACTTATCTCGGTCAATCCACTTTTGATTTTTCTCTGGCATGGTTCCTTGGGCAGTGACCTTAAAAGTTTCTGAACCATCTGTGGTTTCACAAATCCAAATGGGCACACCAATGAATCCACCGATTCCTTCTTCATAGCCTACAATCTCAAACTCTGAATCTGGCCAATTCTTAAAGCGATAAAAGTTTGAGCCTCCTCTTTCACACTGATAAGGAATATCCCATTTACGAATAATTATTCCTTCCATATCCATGGCTATGGCAACATCAAGTCGGTATTGTAATTCGTTTGCTACCTCAAAGACAGAACTATGACTGGGCACACTCAAATAAGGAGTTAAGATAGAAGTTATGTATTTATCTGATATATTGAGGGCACTGTGCGAATAGGGAGTTGTTCCTACGCTACTATATCCTATGGGCATAGTAGCATCGTATAGTTTGGCTGCTTGAATCCATGGATAAACGGGTTCGGTATCCTCAGACCCAGAAAAGACAGGAGCCATAGCAAACTTTATTTGTGATGATGCGGGACTCCAGCCAGCACCCACCAACCTATCTCTCAAAAGTTTCATTCTCTTAGTATAGTTCATATCAGGATGTTTAGGCCAAATGCAATCAAATACTCTATATTGTAATTTTTCCCACCCTGCTCGTAGGTCTTGTTTAGACCAATAACCATTGATTTCTCCTAATTCATATTCAGGACACCAGATTTCTCCGTCTAAGACAACCTCTCCCAACTGCGGTTCTGCAAAAGAAAAGCCAAATAATTCGTTCCGAAGCCAGTCAAGATTGGCTGACTCATTAAGTTTATCAGACCTGCTAACTAATTTCCAATGAGGTGCTGCTGAAGTTCCGGCAACATAACTACTATAATCTTTTATTCCTGCAATACATCTGACGCCATCATATTTTAATAGAACAATCCAATCTTCTGGATTGCGCCACATAGACGCTGGCTTCTGAATAATAGATGAATCATCCTCTCGCTTGATACCACCAGAGGCTAAGTCGGGTTTAATACAGGGGAATTGTTCTAAGTTCTTCATGATGCCCACTCATTCCATTTAAGTTCTAAATCAAAAACCCCTTCTCCTTCACAATCCCTACAACTACTTTGATGTTCTTGGCCTTGTGGTCCATAATTAGTTTTTTTGCCATCTCCACCACAGCCTTCACAAATGTATTGATAGTCTGCATTTGCGGCTAACCTTTTCAAAGAATTGGAAAATACTTGTTCTTGAATACGAATGAAATCTTTGTAAGAACATAATGGAGGATATGTTGTTTGGTCTGGCCAAATACTCCAAGGACTTCCATATGCGTGCTGTCGCATCTTCATTTCTGTAATTAAAAGTTCCCTATCTAATAAAGTTTTTTTCTGTTCCTTCTCTAAATCAGGTGGTATAATTATGGTTGTGGCTTTGTATCTATCATCTCCTTTACCATATACTCGTTTCGTAGTAGCATTAGTAGTATATCTCCACAATACACCAATTAAATTATTCGGTTCAAGGCTATCAAATACATCTTGCCCCTCGTTGTTTTTATCCTCTTGCCAACCAAGAGTTTCAATAAGTGTTTGAACTATTCCCATATATGATTCCTCATCTCCACCATCATAAAAGTATTCCCAAAATTGCGTGGCTGCTTTCTCCAGCAGATATTCCCGGTTGATGTCCCCACCATAATTAAAGTTTAATGCCCCTGCGACACGATAATCATAACCCTTTAATAAAATACCTGCCCATAAGTCATAGAAAAGTTTTGGATTTATTGGGTCAGGTTCAAACCCCACCTCAATTTCTTCTGCATGAAGAACGCCTCCTTGATGATAGTATCCAAAATATCTTTTGTCTTTTAGGGCTTTTCGCAATAATGAAAGTTGATTAGAACCATAGGCAGTAACAAAAGAGGCATATTGGTTAGCCACGGTTGGGTTAGAAGAGTTTTTCATAGATATTGTGATTCCTCCTTTTGGCCATGGGGCTACTACTGGGTCAAACCATACTTGCTCCCCGTTTCGGCGATAGCCATAGTTATCATTGGCAGCAACATCACGCACTACCCAACCTTCATCTAATAAATAATGCAATAGAGATTGATATGCAGGGTTTTGAAGAGGTTCTTTTTGTGGGTGTGAAACACCACAAAAGTTATTAGAAGATATACAAGGGATTTTTTCCATTTCCCAGACTGCAATAGACTGTCCCACTGGGATAGGAAGATAAAAGTTTTCCTGTCTTGTTGCTTCCAATAACTTCACATTGATGGTTCCTTCGTAATAGTTGTAAACTTTTGGCAACGCTGATGTTGTTATAGGTTCTTTCGCCAATTGGCGAAATAGGTCAGATTGATTTTCATTGATACCATAAACCCTTCCGACATCAGATTTGAGACCATAAAACTTTAATGGTTTGTCTGGCAACGCTACAATTTTATAGCATCTATCATCATCAAGAGTGGAATCAAAAACATATCCACCTACGCCTGCACCGATTAACTTACCAAACATACCATCACATTAGTTTTCGTGCCAATCACCTACGCCATCAATAACTTCTATGTCTGCGCCAAAAAGTTTGGTAGTTTTAGTGTTGAAATAAACTAATGCGGCCAATGCAACTGCAATAAGTCCTACTGCGGAAAGATTCTTACCCCACATTTTCTCACTTTTGAACTCACGAGAGCCTTGGGATGGTCCTTCAAGGTCCATAATACCCATATAGCCCATCTCACCTAATGTATCTTGAAAGGCAAACCAATTGACACCTGCATCATTGACTAAACTTCCATCTGAAGCATTACTATTTTGTCCACTTTGAGTTGTAATAGAGGCTGCATCCACACCCGGGTTGCTGCGATTCATGGCCTCGGTTACTGTGGCTGAATCCGGAAAGACCAAAGTTCTTAGACGATTATGAATAACTTTTTCACCCGTGCGAGTATCAAGTTGTTGGTGAGGGTAAACAATCCATTGAACGATATGTTCATCATTATCACGAGTCTTAATGAACTCATTTAGAATATCGGTGGATGAAAAGTATTGACGCCCAGTGTATATCTTACCATCTTTGAGTGGGTGCCCATGTATCGTATATTTTCTATTAGTCAAACCTTTGGTGGCATCTTGGGCGGCCTTAGTAACTGGGTTTACTTCAATTCGGGATTCATCCCCGTATGATGGACTACCTAATTGATACTCTCCATTTTCCTCATAAACATAGCACATCCACTCTCTTTCTTCGTGTGTATTGTCTGAATGTGTTTTCATGGCTTCAAGGGCTTGGGGCGAAAACTTATCAAAATGTTGTTGCCATGGCTGCATAATAGAAAGTAATTCATACGACTACTTAAAGTTTCGCAGCGACAACCTTAAATAGATGAAACGCTTACAAGTAAATGATGTCCGAAGTTGAATGGTTAGAAATCTCCACTGGGTTGACTCAAATCGGTGCTAAAGATTTACATATCCTTGGGGATGGGTGGGTGCCTCTGTGTTGGTTAGAAATTGAGGGCAACCCATTTAAGACCCTATTAAGCGATTTATCTAAATATATTACAATCAAAACAACATCCATAGTTAAAATGGGTAAAAACGAGAAATATGATAGTATCAATAATATGGTTATTCTTGGGATGTCCGAGGATGATAAAAAAATTATTGAAGTCGTATTACCTCTATTCAAGTATATATTCATAAGATATAGTGCATCAGGGATGATGGAACTTTCATATAGCCACCCGACCAGTTATCCTAATTCTAAAGAATGGGTGTGGACAGGAGATATTGATGCTGATTATCACTATGATGACCCATTAGGTGCTGGAACCACTCCTGCGAGGGGTGACCCTGTGCCCGGTCCACCCGGTCCACCAAGTCCCGGTCCATGCCCACCGGGTCCACTATTGCCGGGTCCTCCAAGTCCCGGTCCACCAAGTCCTCCACCCCCTATGCCCGGTCCAACTCCTTTTTTAGAAGATGATGTCTCCAATGGTGGTGGTCCACCAAGTCCCGGTGATGCTACGCAGAAAGGTCGTGAAGATGCGGCCAAATCTGATGCAGCCGCAGAACAAGCCCGAAAAGATGGGCTACAACAAGGTTCAGAAAGAGCCAACCAAGGAAAACAAGATGCTCAACAAGCCGCAGGCCAAGGACAAGGTTCAGGAGAATCCGGCGGCGAAGGAGGTTCCGAAGGAAGCGGTGAGGGTTCAGGCGAAGGCTCTGGCTCTGGAGAAGGTGGAGAGGGCGAAGGCTCTGGAAGCGGAGAAGGCTCTGGAGAAGGCGAAGGCCAAGGAGAAGGCGAAGGTGGAGAAGGAGATGGTGATGGAGAAGGCGAAGGTGGAGATACACCCTCGGATTCAGGAAGTCCCTCTGATGCACCCGGAGATTC
>Ga0114993_10001758_pt1 | contig 24665 bp, 20 predicted proteins | sample ArcticOcean_MG_C_FD_87042 | JGI IMG/M metagenome (GOLD analysis project Ga0114993, IMG submission 87042) | Marine microbial communities from western Arctic Ocean - ArcticOcean_MG_CB2_150 | ecosystem: Environmental > Aquatic > Marine > Oceanic | place: Arctic Ocean: Canada Basin | collected...
AAATTTTTATTTTCATAAAATTTATAAATTCAATTTATTGACTAAACTATATAAAAAATTTTTAGGCCAAATAAATCCAGATGTAGTTTAATCATATAATAGGTTGTATTGATTTTGGGTACCTTAGGTCGCATTGGAAATTAAATTATTTTTTCTATCTATAAGGTAATCTTTTAAAATTAAAAATCAAATCTTTTTTTAAAATTTATTTTTTAAATACAACTAAATATTCATTGCATAATAATAAAAAAATAAATAAAACTATTTTTTTAATTTACTTTATGACAGAAAACTCACCAAAACCAATACTAGAAACATCAATTCCAAAAGAAGAAAATATTCTTAATTGGATAGCTATATTAGAAAAGTTTAAAAAGTCTTTTGGTAGCGATGTTTACGAAAGCTGGATCAAAAATATAAACTTAAAAAAAGAGTTTAATCATTATGTAGTTTTGTCTGCACCTACAAGATTTGTAAGGGATTGGATAGTTTCCAGGTATGCTGACAAAATTCTAGATATAATAAAAAAAGACAAAGGTAGCATTCAAAGAATTGAGTTTTTGATAGAAGAAAATAGTGAAAAAAATATTAAAGAAAGTTTTCAAAAAAATAAAAGTGTTTCGCTAATCGAGAATTCTTTACTTAATTACAATAGGTTTAATCCAAATAATAGTTTTGACAACTTTATGGTAGGAGAGAGCAATGAATTAGCTTATGCGGCTGCAAAAAAGGTATGTATTCAATCTTCACATTATAATCCTTTATTTATTTATAGTAGTGTTGGAATGGGGAAAACACATTTATTAAATGCTATTGGATTAGAAATCTCAGACAATAAAAGCGTTATGTTTATTTCTGCAGAAAGATTTATGTATCACTTTGTACGCTCAATAAAGAGTAATGACATGGTTAGATTTAAAGATTTTTTTAGAAAAGCAGATGTTTTTATAATTGACGATATTCAGTTTGTAGGGGGAAAAGAGGCCATGCAAGAAGAATTTTTTCATACATTTAATGCCTTAATAGAAAAAGGAGCTCAGATAGTTATTTCATCTGATAGATCACCATCAAATTTAGATAGAATACAAGAAAGAATTAGATCACGTCTTTCTGGGGGATTAGTAATAGACATACAACCGCCAGATGTAGCTCTGAGAAAAAAAATTCTAAGTCGCAAATTCGAAGAAATAAAAAGGAATTTTAAAGAAGATTATTACGTAAATGAGGAAATAATAAATTTTTTAGCTTCAGAAATCAGTAATAGCATCAGAGAAATGGTTGGTGCATTGAATAGAGTTTTAGCTTTCAGTAAAATTAATAATAAATCACCAAGTATTTATGAATGTAAAAAAATATTAAAAGATTTTATTAACCACAATAATAAATCAGTAAGCACAGAGTCCATTCAAAATATTGTGGCCTCATATTTTAATTTAAATCTTCACGAAATGTTGTCAGCAAAAAGATCGAGATCATTGGCTAGGCCTCGACAAATAGCCATGTATTTAGTTAAACAATACACCACATGTTCACTTCCTGAAATAGGTAGGAAATTTTCTAATAGAGATCATACTACAGTCATACATGCAGTTAAAAAAATTGAAGAGTTAATGAAAAAAGATAATGAAATAAAGCAAAATATAATGGAAATTAAAAAGAAACTTTCATAACTTGACATGGAATTTAAAATTAATAGAGATGTCTTTTTAAAATCACTAAGCCACGCGTCTGGTATAATAGAAAAAAAAACAACATTACCAATACTGTCAAATATTTTAATAGAGGCTAAAAATTCTAAAATAAAAATTACAGCTACTGATCTCGATATTATTTATTCCGAGGAAATAGATTTAAAAGAATTAAAACAAGAAGGATCCACCACTACATCAGCTAGTGTACTTTATGATATTTTAAGAAAATTAGAGGCAAATGCAGATGTTGAACTTTCTCTACAGAGCACCAATAAGTTAAAATTAGTTTCAGGGAATTCAAAATTTAACTTATTATGTATGCCATCTGATAATTATCCAGTTTCAGACGAAGATATTAAACAAAAAACTTTTGAAATTTCTTCACAAAAGTTACTTAAGCTATTAAATAAAACTAAAATTTCAATCTCAAATGATGAAACTAGGCATTACCTTAATGGAATATATATGCATAAAATTATTAACAAAGATAAATCATTTTTGTCTGCTGTCGCAACAGATAGTCATAGACTTTCTTCCAGCAGCATTGAAATAGGAGCAGACACAAGCTTCGAGTCAATTATTTTACCTAAAAAAACTATTTTCCAAATAATATCTTTATTAGAACAAAATAATACTTCAGTTAAAATATCTAATGATAAGGCAAAAATAAAATTTGAAATTGAAAATGGTATTTTAATTTCAAAAGTAATTGACGGTAGATTTCCAGATTATAGTAAAGTTGTACCAGTAAATAATGAAAAAATTTTAGAAATTGAATTAGGTAAGTTTAAAAATTCTATAGAAAGAGTAACTTCTGTATCTTCTGATCGAAAAGAAGGTTTGAAAATAAGTATAGCTAAGAGCTCAATTCAGCTGTCAGTTAATAGCCCAAATAGTGGAGAAGGAACAGAGGTAATTAATTCAAGTTTTAATTCAGATGATATGAGTATAAGCTTTAATAGCAGATATCTTATAGATATAATTTCACAAATTGAGAACGAAAAACTTACTATGTATTTAAAAGATCCAGGATCTCCAGTTCTTGTTAAAGACCTTTCTGACATGGGTACGTTTCACGTAGTTATGCCGATGAAAATTTGATTATTCATCATAAAATCAATTTTAAGATTTTTTTTTTTTTTTCGTCAAGTAATCATTTGATACCAATGATAATTTAAGCTAGATGGTTAAGTTATATTTAATTAGTTAAAAAAAAATGGTAAAGTGTTTTATAAAAATTCATTAATATGATCAAACTAAAACAAGAAAAAAAAAGAGAATATAGTGCAGATTCTATAAAAGTTCTTAAAGGCTTAGAAGCTGTTAGGAAAAGACCTGGTATGTATATTGGGGATACAGATGATGGTAGCGGTTTACATCATATGGTTTATGAAGTTGTTGACAATTCTATAGACGAAGCTCTAGCAGGACATTGTAAAAATATTAAAGTAATTATAAATAAAAATAATTCAGTGACAGTAGAAGATGATGGAAGAGGAATTCCAGTAGACCTGCATAAAGGGGAAAAGAAATCAGCGGTAGAAGTAATAATGACCCAGCTACATGCAGGAGGTAAATTTGATCATGACTCCTACAAGGTATCAGGTGGTTTACATGGAGTGGGTGTTTCAGTCGTAAATGCGTTATCTGAAAAACTAAAGGTTAATATCTTTAGAAGTAATAAAGAATATTCTTTAGAATTTAAGGATGGAAAAACAACCTCTCCACTAAAGGTGGTGGGCAAAACTAATAAAACGGGAACTGTAATTAATTTTATCCCATCAAAAGAGGTTTTTTCTTCAATTGAATTTAGTTCAGCAATTTTGCAAAAAAGAATGAGAGAACTTGCTTTCTTAAATAAGACTCTCACTATCATTTTAATAGATCAAACTAAAAAGAAAGAACAACATTTTAAAAATAAATATGAAGGTGGAATTCAAGAATTTGTAGATTTTTTAGATAACAAAAAAAAACCTTTATTAAATAAAAATGAAGTTAATCTATTTAAAAAACCAATTTATATTTCTGGTGAAAAAGATAATGTTTTAGTGGAATGTTCATTAAAATGGAATTCTACCTACTCTGAAGATATGCTTCCATTTACAAATAATATTCATCAAAAAGATGGTGGAACTCATATGCTAGGCTTTAGAAGTGCTATAACAAGAGTAATTAATAAATATGCAACTAGCACAAATCTTTTAAAAAAAAACAAAATTACTTTATCTGGAGAAGATATTAGAGAAGGACTAACTGGAGTGTTATCAATTAAAGTACCAGATCCAAAGTTTTCTTCTCAAACTAAGGATAAACTAGTTTCTTCAGAAATCAGGTTTATTGTTGAATCAATAATTAATGATAAATTATCAACCTGGTTCGATCAGAACCCAGGAATAATAAAAATATTATTATTAAAAGTTGTTCAAGCTGCTGTTGCTAGAGATGTTGCTAGAAAAGCTCGTGAGGGTGTAAGAAGAAAAGGATCTTTAGAACTTTCTGGCCTTCCAGGAAAACTTGCAGACTGTCAAATTGGCAAAGCACTGGGAACCGAGTTGTTTATTGTTGAGGGGGATTCAGCAGGTGGATCTGCTAAGCAAGGCAGAAATAGAGAGTATCAAGCTGTACTCCCATTGAGAGGTAAAATACTTAATACATATGTAAACATGAACGGATCTAAATCTAAAAATGGAAACGGTCAAGATTTGCAAACTAAAGCCTTATCAAAAATGATGTCATCTAACGAAATAGTTACTTTAATTAATGCGTTAGGCACAGGATCAAAAGATTTTGATATTGAAAATTTAAGGTATGAAAAAATTATTATAATGACAGATGCAGATGTTGATGGATCTCACATCAGAACACTTTTAATTACACTTTTTAATAATCACCCTTTTAATGAGCTTATAGAAAAAAATCACCTTTATTTAGCTCAACCACCACTTTACAAAATAACCAAAGGATCAAAAAATTTTTATATAAAAGATGATAAAGAATTAGAAAATTTTATTCTTAAATCATCAGAAAAGAATAAGAATTCAATCAAAAAAAATACTAAAGAGTTTATTAAATTTTTAGAAAAGGAAAAAAGTAAAATTAAAATTCAGAGATTCAAGGGTTTAGGGGAAATGAATCCCGAAGAGCTATGGGAAACTACTTTAAATCCAGAGAAGAGAATATTATTACAGGTAAGATATTCTAATAATACTAAAGATAAGTCAAAAAAAGATCAAGATTTAATCCAAATACTTATGGGAGATGACGTTGCTCCAAGAAAAGATTTTATAATCAGTAGAGCGCTAGAAGTATCAAATTTAGACATATAGTTTTTAAATGAAGTTTTCAGATGTTTTTACATCAAAAGATAATATCCAATTGGATAAAAAAACTTTAGTAATTTTAAGATGGATTACTATATTTGGTCAATTTACAACAATAAGCATTGTTTATTTTATTCTAAAATTTGAACTTCCATTTTTTTCCTGTTCATTAGTAATTTCTTTTGGCATTTTAACAAATATTTATTTAGCATTTAAATTTAAAAAAAATCAGTTAAATAATACAGCATCTACGATTTTTTTATTTTATGATCTTATACAGCTATCAATCTTATTATATCTCACCGGAGGTATTACTAATCCATTTTCATTTTTGTTAATTATACCAGCTATAGTATCGTCAGCATTTTTAAATTTAAAAAGTTCTATAAATTTATCAATAATCACAATCGTGATGTTAATTACTCTAACAATTTATCATCTTCCATTACCTCATTCTGGTGAAATACATTTCCATGTACCAAATTATTATTTATATGCTGTGCTAATTGCAATTATAATAGGTTTGATTTTTTTGACCTATTTTGGTGTAAGATTTGGTATGGAATCTAGAAAAAGAACAGAAGCATTAAATAAAATTGAGCTAATTTTAGCAAAAGAACATGAATTAGAATCTATTGGATTACAAGCTGCTGCTGCTGCACATTCTTTAGGAACACCTTTGTCAACCATCACTGTTATAGTTAAAGAGTTAGATAAAGAAATTGGTAAAAATTCAAAATATTCAAAAGATATATCTTTACTTATATCTCAAACAAAAAGGTGTTCAGAAATAGTAAAAAACCTCTCTCAAGATCAACTTGATGAAGATACTTTTTTAACTGATATAAAAATTTCAGATTTATTAAATGAAATTGTAAGATCATTTACTGAAATATCAGATAAAAAAATATTACTCTCTGATAAAAAAAATCAAGCAAATCCATTAATTGAAAAAACATTAGAAATAACTTATGGATTAAGAAATTTTATAGGTAATGCAGTAAAGTATAGCAATACATCTGTTCAGATAGATGTTGAAAGCAACGAAAAGTTTACCAAAGTAATCATCTGTGATGATGGACCTGGATTTTCAGAAGATATTAAAAATTTATTAGGAGAGCCTTATATTAGATCTAAGAACAAAGTAATAAATTCTAAATCTGGATTAGGTCTTGGAACATTTATAGGAAAAACTCTTTTAGAAAGAATGAAAGCAAAGGTTGAGTTTGGTGAGTGTAAAAACACAAAAGGTGCTATGGTAGCTATTAGTTGGGAAACTAAAGATTTAACTTATAATTAGTTTTTTTAAATTCAAAAATATATGAAATAATTTTATAGGCTAATTTTGCAACTAAAAAATTATAAGAGTTGAAACCTTTAATTGGTGACAATTCATTAATATCAGCGCCAACAATATTAGAATTTTTTGAAGCAATTTTGATTATATTTAGGGTTTCGTCCCATAACAAACCACCAGGCTCAGGAGTTCCTGTTGCGGGCATTATACTAGAATCTAGACCATCAACATCAAAAGTTAAATAAACAGTTTTATTTTTTATTAATTTTTTAAATTTATTTAAATCCCATTTTGGTTTATCTTTTGCCCAAAAAATATTAATTCTTGAAGAATTTTTTTTTAAGTAGGGCATCTCACTTTCAGAAATATTTCTTATTCCAAATGAAATAACAGAAACATTCCTATAGTCTAAGCATCTTTTAATAGCTGATGCATGTGAAAATTTTTCACCATTATAATCCTCTCTTAAATCTGCATGGGCATCAAAATGTAATAAACATAACTTCTTATATTTCTTTACAAATGGAGCAATGCATCCTGGTGTAATTGAATGCTCACCACCAAACGTCATTGGGAAAAGTTTTTTATCTAAAATTTTTTCATTAACATCAGACATTTTTTTCAATGCTTTTATAATATTTTTATTAATTTTAAATGGTTTTAAGGTTTTAATTCCAATTTTTTTATAAGGTTCACAATTTAACTCTTCGTCATACAATTCTACCTGGTGTGAAGCTTTTATTATTTCTTTTGGGCCATTTTTTGTACCCCCACCATAACTAACAGTTTTTTCTAAACCAAAAGGAACAACAACTACTTTTTCTTTAAAATTAAATTTATTATCGATCCCAAGAAATCCTTTTTTATTTGGAAAATAAATCACTTTTTAACTGAATATCTTTGAAAAATTTTTTGGTTTTCTTTGTTCCCAGTGCTTACGATGATATGCATCACTAGCTATTAGTGGAAGTACACTAGTAGCTTCAGCAAAAACCATCTGCTCTTTTGATACGTCAACCTTGCCCCAAGAGCTTGCTTCTTTTAGGGTTGAACTGCTACAAGCTCCATCTCTTGTATCAGCTACAGTAATTTGTATTGCATATTTATGCATATCAACTTCTTTACCTAAAAGTTCTGCACAAACCACAGTATCTTGCACAAAGTTTTTTGGAACGCCACCGCCAATCATAAAAAGTCCCGAAGCCTTAGATTTAATTTTTATTTCAGTTAATTCTCTAAACTCTCTAATAGAATCTATAGTTATATGTTTTTGTGGATTTTTTTCTTGATGCATTACCAGTCCAAATCCAGCACTTGAATCTGTGAATGCAGGACAGAAAATAGGAATATTATTATCATAAGCAGTTTCTATTAATGATCCTTTTTTCTTTGAATGAGATTTTAAATATTTTCCAATTTCTTTTATAAACTCTCGCGAAGTATAAGTCTTTGGTTGTAAACTGTCTGCTATTTCACAAATAGTTTTATCACACGCTTGAAGCTCTTCTTCATCAATATAAGTATCGTATATACGGTCTATGTAGTTTTCTCTTAATCGAGTATCGTCTTGAAATTGTGATCCCTGATAATGCCTAAAACCTAAAGCTTCAAAAAAATCCATATCGATAATTGAAGCTCCAGTAGCAACTATTACATCAATCATATTATATTTAATCATATCAGAATATATTTTCATACAGCCTGCAGCTGAAGTTGAGCCAGCAAGGGTTAAAAAAGTTGTACAATTTTTATCAGATAACATTTCATTAAAAATAGCAGATGCTCTGGCTGTATCTCTTGAAGTAAAAGACATTTTATCCATAGATTCAATAATTTTTCTTGAATCAAAAGAAGTTATATCTATGTGTTCAACAGGTTTGTCTAAAAAGGTTTTTTTATTATGACCTAATTTAGAATTTATTGGTTTGTTCATTTAAGCAACTAGATAACGAGAGGAGCTATCCTTTTCGTACGTAGACATTATAGGTTTATCGTGCACTTCAAAGATTTTATCTGAATAAAAACCATTGAACTTTGTTCTAAAAGTAAGAGAGTAAGCACCAAGTTGGCCAACTTCTATATAATCACCTTCTTTTAAATTATTAGAAAGAACGAAAGGACCCTTCATATAGTCTGCGCTATCACATGTTGGTCCATAAAAGCTATAGGATGTTAATTTTTTAGATGTCGCTTTTCCATTAGGAATCATTCTAGTTGGGAGAACAAAATTTAAAACACCAGCATCAAACAAGCTTCCATAAGTTCCATCATTAATATAAAGTTTTTGTTTTTTTCTTAGAACCACCTTTACTATTGTTGAACCACTTTCTGCCACAAGAGCTCTACCGGGTTCACAAAACAATTCTGGCTTTTTATCTAGTTTTAAATTATTAAATGCTTTTTTTATTTCATTAATGTAATTTTCAAGAGGCATAGGATTTAGATCTGGATAGATTGCTGGAAATCCCCCACCAACATTTATTATATCAGGTATTATTTTTGTTTTTTTTATAATATTTCCAACTTCATGAATTCCTTTGGCGTAAGAAATAGGATGCATACATTGTGATCCTACATGAAAACTTAAACCGACTTTTTTTGAATGTGCTTTGGCAAGTCTAAGCAAACCCAAAGCTTCACTTGGAAGTGCACCAAACTTTTGTGATAAATCAATTTCAGCATGTTCATTTGAAATAGATACTCTTACATAAAGCGTTAAATCTTTAGCACCATTTGTTGCTTCAATAATTTTTTGTAGTTCTTCTTTTGTATCTAATGCAAAATCTTTAACTTTATAATTAAAATAAGCTTCATGAATATGTTCGCGACTTTTTACTGTATTCATGTAGTAAGTGTGAGCATTAGGGAATATTTGTTTAATTAATTTTACTTCGTTAATTGAAGCAACGTCGAATCTATCTATGCCACCTTCACCTATAAGTTTAATTACTTTCTTATTTGGATTAGTTTTTACTGCGTAAAGTATTTTCCCTGGGAAATTCTCCTTGAACCAGCCACAAGCTAGTTTAATCGAATTAGGTCTTATGCAATAAATTGGGTCTACTGGCCGAATATTGTTAACCAGTTCATCAACCGAATTAAATTTTTGCATCTCATGTATCCCCTTATTTATTATACAAAAAATAAAAAAAAATTTACTAAAACTTAATATATTTTTTTTTTATAGAAATAAGCAGTAATGTCAAAGGAATAATTAATCATTTCACCTCTTGATAATTTCTATTTGGTTCTTACTTGTTATCTTGTTACTGATAGAAATCAAAAAATGAAAATTGAAAAAGAAAAAAAAAATATCCTAAAAATCACTGATTTTGCAGATAAATCACTGCTTATAGTTGATGATGATGCTCCTTTAAGAGATAGATTGGCTAGAGCTATGGAAAAAAAGGGTTTTAAAGTAATTCAGGCGACAGGCGTAAAAGAAGGAATAAATCATGTGCAAAGCTCAGCTCCAGCGTTTGCAATAGTAGATTTACGTTTAGGAGATGGAAATGGACTGGAGGTTGTAAAAGAAATTAGAAAATTAAAAGACAACAGCAGAATTATTATGCTCACTGGATATGGAAATATACCAACAGCAGTTGCGGCAGTTAAAGCTGGTGCTATTGACTATATTCCAAAACCAGTAGATGCTGATGACGTAGAAAATGCATTATTAGCTCTTCCAGAATCTAAAGCAAAAGCTCCAGAAAACCCAATGTCGGCTGATCGAGTTAAGTGGGAACATATTCATAGAGTTTTTGAATTATGTAATAGAAATGTTTCTGAAACTGCAAGAAGACTTAAAATGCACAGGAGAACTCTGCAAAGAATTCTTTCTAAAAGATCACCTAAATAAATTTTCTTATTTTAAAAATTTTCTCAGACAAAACTGCTAAAATTAATAGTTTGAATGTTTCTATTATTAAAAAAGGTCTAGCTCCAACTTCAAATACTTGAAAAAAATTCAATTCTTTTCCTGAGAAAAAATTCAAATTTGCCCATAACCAAATTAAACCAAATAAATAAATAAAACTCACTGAAAAAACTAATTTTACAAAAGTTAATAGAGTTCCAGAATTTATTTTAAAGTAGCCTGAAACAAAAGCTCCAATGATAAAACCGAATAAGTAACCACTTGTTGGACCTTGAAAATATATAAGTCCACCACCTTTTGCAAAAACTGGAAGTCCTATTGCACCTTGCACTAAATACAAAATAACTGTTGCGGTCGCAATTTTATATCCAAAAGCCATCCCTAAAAATAAAACAGCAAATGTTTGCATTGTGACCGGGATTGGAGCTAGAGGGGTTTGAATTTTAGCAGACAATGTTAAAATTAAAGTACCTACTATTATTAGTATAATATTTTTTAATTTTTTGCTTAGCTCAATATTTCTAATTGCTTCCATTCTAAATACAATACTACTTTTTATAATGAAATCTACCTTTTTATAAGGTCTATAAAAACGTCTTCAAGATTACCTTCATCAGTTGAAATATCATAAATTTCCATTCCTGCTGACTTAACTTTATTTATTATTTCGTCTATTTTATGTTTTTTTCTTTCATATAAAATAATTATTTCGTTTTCAGAGTTATAGGAAATTTTAATACCGTTTAAGTTTTGATGATCGATTGAAATAACTTTTTTAACTCTAAAAATTATTTTTTTAGTTTTTATACGATCTAGTAAATTATTTGTAGTATCTATTGCTACTAAATTACCTTTATTAATTATTGCAATTTTACTGCACATTTCTTGAGCCTCATACATTAAGTGTGTAGTTAAAATTATAGTTACACCCTGATTATTTAGAGCTCTTACATTTTTCCACAAGTTCTGTCGTAGTTGAACATCAACTCCTGCCGTCGGTTCATCCAAGACTAAAATAGGAGGTCTGTGCACCATTGCTTTTGCAATTAAAAGCCTTCTTTTCATTCCACCAGATAAACTTCTTGCATATGAATTAGCTTGTTTTTCAAGTGATACCAATTTTAATATTGTATCAGTTATTCTGTTTTTTTTTGGTATTCCATATAATCCCGCCTGAAGCTCTAAAAGATCTTTTGGACTAAAAAATGCATCTAGATTCACTTCTTGAGGAACTATTCCGATAGATGACCTAACTTGTCTTGGGTTCTTATCTAAATCATAACCCCAAACATTAACATGGCCTGAATTTTTTATTACTGTACCAGCAAGAATATTAAGAAAAGTAGTTTTCCCAGCACCATTTGGTCCAAGCAAGCCAAATATTTCACCCTGTTTCACTTCTAAGTTTAAATTATTTAATGCTATTATTTTATTAGAGTTTTTAGAGTATACTTTATTTAGGTTTTCTACTTTTAGTGCATTTTTTTTATTCATGATAATTTAGCTTTTATATATCCATAACTGTAATTAAAATAGGTTAATATTAGTGTATGTGTACCATAAAAAAAACTGACCATTTTTACCTTATAGATGGTTCTGGATATATTTTTAGAGCATATTATGCTTTGCCACCACTTTCCAGAAAAAGTGATGGTTTACCTACGGGAGCAGTAAGTGGTTTCTGTTCTATGTTATTTAAATTATTAGAAGAATCTAGATCAGACGACTCGATTCATAAGCCAACACACTTTGCTGTTATTTTCGATTCTGCAAGAAAAAATTTTAGAAATGAAATTTACACAGAATATAAAGCTAACAGGAGTGAGGCACCAGAAGATCTTGTTCCACAGTTTGAATATATAAGAAAATCAGTCAAAGCATTTAACTTGCCATCAATAGAACTAATTAATTATGAGGCTGATGATTTAATAGCAACATATGCCAAGCAAATTGTTAAAGCTGGAGCAAAGGCAACCATAATTTCATCAGATAAAGATTTGATGCAATTAGTATCTGATAAAGTTAGGCTTTATGATCCCATGAAAAGTAAAGTCTTGGGCGAAAAAGAAGTTTTAGAAAAATTTGGAGTAAAACCTAGTCAAGTCATAGACGTTCAATCATTAGCTGGAGATTCTTCAGACAATGTACCGGGTGTTCCAGGCATAGGTATAAAAACTGCATCTGAATTAATTAAAAAATATAAAACTTTAGATGTTTTACTAACCAAAGCAAAAGAAATACCTCAAAATAAAAGAAGAGAAACTTTATTAGCAAATAAAGATAAGGCACTTTTAAGTAGAAAATTAGTTACACTAAAAGATGATGTTCCAGTGTCAGATAAGCTGACAAGTTTTATCTTAAAAGATGTAGAAAAAGAAAAGCTTTATGATTTTTTGCGAGAGATGGAATTTAATAGATTGTTAAACCAAGCAATAAATTTTTATGGTGCAACAAATAATAAAAGTGTAACAACTAAAACATCTAAGATAGAATCATCTAAGATCGATACCAAAGTTTATGAAAGTATTACTGAAGAAAAAGATTTAGACAAGTGGATTAATATTTTAACTGAAAAAACAGTTATTTCAGTAGATACAGAAACCTCATCTTTAAACCCTCTTGAAGCTGATCTTCTAGGCATTTCATTCAGTTATGACAAAAATAAAGCTTGCTATATACCTTTAAATAACAAAAATTTTAAAAGTTTAGATAAGGAACTAGTCTTAAAAAAGATTAAACCTATATTAGAAGATACAAGTGTAAAAAAAGTTGGTCAAAATATAAAGTTTGATTTTACCATCCTTAAACAAAACAAAATTGAAATTAATCCCATAGAGGACACAATGTTAATTTCATATACTTTAGATGCAGGCAATAATAGACATAACTTAGATACACTTTCAGAAATTCACTTAAATCACAAAACTATTTCTTATAAAGATTTGGTTGGAATAGGAAAAAATAAATTAAATTTTTCAGAAATTGAATTAAACAAGGCAACTGAATATGCAGCTGAGGATGCAGACGTAACATTAAGACTTTATAATTTTCTTATTAAAAGACTTGATGAAGAAAAATTAAACAAAATCTATGAGTGTTTTGAAAAACCTATGGTAAAATTACTTTCAAAACTAGAATATAATGGTATTAAAGTTGATGATTTATATCTCAAAAAACTATCTAAAAATTTTGAGAAAAAATTAAAAAAGATAGAAAAAGAAATATATTCTATAGCGGGTAAAGAATTTAATATTGGCTCTCCAAAACAGCTTGGTGAAATAATATATAATGAGCTAAAAATTGCAAAATTAAAAAAAACAAAAAAAGGAAGCTTAGCAACAAATGCAAAAGTGCTGGAGGACCTTGCTCTCTCAGGGCATAAATTTCCAAAGGAAATTTTAGAATGGAGACAACTTTCAAAGCTTAAAAATACGTATTCAGACGCATTGCAAAATCATATAAGCAAAAAAACAAAAAGAGTTCACACATCTTTTTTGTTAGCAGCCACAAATACTGGGAGATTGGCATCAAGCGATCCTAACTTACAAAATATTCCAATTAAATCAGAAGAAGGTAGAGAAATAAGAAAAGCTTTTATCGCTGAAAAAAATAATATTCTAATTTCTGCAGATTATAACCAAATAGAAATGAGAATCTTGGCCGATATGGCAGATGTTAAAGAATTAAAAAAAGCTTTTAAAAATGGTGAGGATATTCACAATTTAACTGCTAGCCAAGTTTTTAATGTATCAATCAACAAAGTAAATGAAGATCTTAGAAGAAAAGCTAAAGCAATTAATTTTGGCATCATTTATGGAATTACCCAGTATGGATTGGCAAAACAAATTTCTGTATCAAATCAAGAAGCTTTAGATTTTATAAATTCTTATTTCAAAAAATTTCCTGAAATAAAAGATTATATGAATTCAACAATAAAAACTTGCAGAACTAGAGGTTATGTCAGCAATATTTTTGGAAGAAGAATTCACCTTAGAGGAATTAATGATAAAAATTTCAGCATTAGAAGTTTTCAAGAAAGAGCAGCTATAAATGCTCCTATACAAGGTTCAGCAGCAGATATTATTAGGTTAGCCATGCTTAAAATAAATAAGTTAATGGAAGAAGATAAAAAACTTAAAACAAAAATGTTACTGCAAATACACGATGAGCTTATTTTTGAATGCTTAAAAAAAGATGAGTTATATATTAAAAAAACAGTTAAAGATGTTATGATGTCAATTTCAAGCTCTGAATATCATATGTTTTCTATTCCACTAGAGGTTAATGTAAATTCAGGAAATAACTGGGGCGAAGCACATTAATTTTTCTAATACTTGCCCAAATTGTGACAATTTAGTATTTCTATATAGGTTATATTATTAATTATGAGCTATACAATTGCATTAGTAGATGACGACAGAAACATACTTACCAGTATAAGTATGGCCTTAGAAAATGAAGGTTTTAAAGTTCAAACTTATATTGACGCCGAAAATGCTCTAGTGGGTATTAGCAGAAACCCACCTGATCTTGCAGTTATTGATATTAAGATGCCAAGAATGGATGGAGAAGAGTTATTAAAACGACTTAGAAAGAAAACTACAATTCCAATTTTATTTTTGACATCTAAAGATGAGGAGGTTGACGAACTTTTAGGTTTAAAATTAGGAGCTGATGATTTTATTAAGAAGTCTGGAGGATTTTCAATAAAAGTTCTTATTGAAAGAATAAGAGTACAATTAAGGAAGAAAAATAATAATGTAGAAGATACTAAAAATCTCATTAAGCATGGAAAACTTATTTTAGATCATTCGCAATTAGAATGCCAGTGGGATGGAAAATTTTTACCTGAAAAATTAACAACTACAGAATTTTTAATTGTCAAAGAATTAGCCAAAAGACCTGGAATAATAAAGGAAAGAGGACAATTAATGGATATAGCCTATAAAGATAATAACGACATCGAAGATAGGACGATAGATAGTCATGTTAAGAGAATAAGAAAAAAATTTAAAAAAGTAGATCAAAGTTTTTCAGCAATTGAAACAAGATATGGCAGTGGGTATAGATGGAATGTTAGTTAATGCAACTTAACTTTTTTAGCTCAAGCTCAATCTTAAGAAAATTTTTAGTATTTAATTTAATAGTTTTCCTAGTCTTAGGTATTTTTACATTTTTATATCTTAAAGAAATAAAACCTAATTTGATTAAAAAAAGAGCTAGTCAGCACGCAAAAATTATAAACAATACATCTAACCATATAAAAAGATTAAATATTGGGTTTAATAAAGAAGGTATTATTAATTTCTTGTTATCTACGAGGTTTATATTTCAAAATTTAGATCGTGTACAATTATATGATCTTAATTTTAATTTATTAGGAGATACAGATACTTTAGATTTAGCACAAGATGTTTTTGTAATAAGCAAAAATGTGCAAGAGTCTTCAATTGATACATCAGATGATAAATTAAATGAAGAACTACAATTAAAAAAAGAAAAAAAAAATACTTTTAATACAGAATACTATGTAAAAAAATATTCAAAAAAAAAAAATAATCAAGAAAAATTAGTTATAAGCGAAACAATAAACAACAGTTTCTATGTCATGACTATTAAATCTGTTAGAGTGAATGATAAAAATCAAGGATATATAATTGTTTCGGAAATTGCTAATGACATATTATTAGCTGTTGAAGAAAGAAAAAATTTTATTTTAAGAACTGTTTTTTCAGTGGCTCTTGTTATTTTTATTTTTTCTGTTTTTTTAAATAAATATATATTAAAACCTATTAGAGCTTTAGTTCTTTATACAAAATCTATTAAAGAAAAAGATGAAAAAATAAATAAAAATGAAAAGTACTTACGTAGAAAAGATGAAATTGGTCAACTATCAAGATCTTTAACAGAGATGACTGAAGACTTGTATAAAAGAATAGATATAGCAGAAACATTTTCTTCTGATTTAGCACACGAAATAAGAAATCCATTAACATCTTTGAAAGGCGCTTCAGAAGTTCTTGAAAATACTTCCGACAGCAATAAGAGAAAAAAACTTATAAAAGTTATAGGGCATGACGTTGAGAGAATTGAAAGATTAATCACAGATTATTCTCAAATGTTAAAAGATGAAGCTACATTTTCACGAACTAAAATGGAAAAAATTGATTTTGCAAGTGTAATTAATTCAGTAGTCGAGGATTTTAATAGTGATTTAATAAACTCAAATAAAAATATTAAAATAATTTTTAAATATAATAATAAAAAAATTAATATTTTAGGTGTAGAGAGTAAACTTGAGCAGATTATAGCAAATCTTTTAGATAACTCTGTATCATTTAGTCCACCAAATAGTCTAATTGCGGTTAAATGCGAAATCGAAAAAAAGAATATAATACTAGTCATTGAAGATGAGGGTGCTGGCTTTAATGAAAAAAATATTAATAAAATCTTTAACAGATTCTATAGCAATCGACCTAAAAAATTTGGAGAGCATTCAGGGCTGGGATTAAATATAGTAAAAAATATAATAGAACTTCATGGAGGCAAAATTACACCCTCTAACCTTTCTGGAAGTAAAAAAGGAGCTAGAATTGAAGTACTATTGCCAATTTATAAATAATTTTTATAAGCAATAAGTTGATAATTTTATATTAAATTGTTAAACATATACAAATTATGACACAAGATTATAAAGTTAAAGACATAAGTTTAGCAGATTTCGGAAGAAAAGAAATTTCATTAGCTGAAACTGAAATGCCAGGTTTAATGGCTCTTAGAGAAGAGTACAAAGCCAAAGCTCCACTTAAAGGAGCAAAGATACTTGGATGTCTTCATATGACCATACAAACTGCTGTCTTGATAGAAACATTAGTTGAACTAGGTGCAGAAGTACGATGGTCATCTTGCAATATTTTTTCTACACAAGATCATGCAGCAGCAGCTATTGCCAAAGTTGGAATAGCAGTTTTTGCTTGGAAAGGCGAAACGGAAGAAGAATATTGGTGGTGTGTTAAACAAACAATTGAAGGTAAAAAAGATTGGAAAGCAAATATGATCCTTGATGATGGTGGAGATCTAACTGCTTTAATGCACAAAGACTATAAGGATATGTTAAAATCTATTAAAGGTTTATCAGAAGAAACAACAACAGGCGTACTAGCTCTAAAAAAAATGGAAGAACAAGGTACATTATTAGTTCCAGCTATTAATGTTAATGACTCAGTAACTAAATCTAAATTTGATAATTTGTATGGTTGTAGAGAAAGTTTAGTTGATGGAATTAAAAGAGCAACAGATGTTATGATGTCTGGAAAAGTGGCAATCGTTGCAGGATTTGGTGATGTTGGAAAAGGAAGTGCAGCATCTTTGAGACAAAGTGGTGCGAGGGTTATGGTTACAGAAGCTGATCCAATATGCGCTCTACAAGCCGCTATGGAAGGTTATGAAGTAGTTTTGATGGATGATCATATAAAAGATGCAGACATAGTTGTAACAGCTACTGGCAACAAAGATATTGTTACTGCAGACCATATGCGAGATATGAAAGATAGAGCAATACTTTGTAATATTGGACACTTCGATAATGAAATTCAGATAGAAGCATTAAAAAATTATAAATGGGATGAAATTAAGCCACAAGTTCATGAAGTGACAAAGCCAGACAATAAAAGAATTATTTTATTAGCAGAAGGAAGGCTAGTTAATTTAGGTTGCGCAACTGGTCACCCAAGTTTTGTTATGAGTGCTTCGTTTACTAATCAAACAATAGCTCAAATAGAACTTTGGAATAATTCAGATAAATATGAAAAAAAGGTTTATGTTCTTCCAAAACATTTAGATGAAAAGGTAGCAATGCTACATTTAGAAAAAGTTGGAGCAAAACTTACAAAACTTTCAAAAGATCAAGCTGACTATATTAGCGTTAACACTAAAGGCCCATTCAAACCAGATAGTTATCGCTACTAAAAGCTTAGTAGTTAAATGGAATTAAGTTCACTAAAAGATACAAAAACTCTTTCAAAAAAAATTTCAAAAGAAATTAAACTAGGAGACATTATTTTTTTATATGGTGAAATTGGCGCAGGCAAAACAACTTTTGTAAGATTTCTAATTAATCAGCTAGAAGTTGAAAACAAAATTAAAAAAAGTGAAATATTAAGCCCAACATTTAATATAGTTTATGATTATAAAGTTGGGAAAATAAATATTCTGCATTATGATCTTTATAGATTAAAAAACTATAAAGATATTCTAGAGTTAGGAATGTTTGAAACTTCAAAAAACTATATTAAAATTATTGAATGGCCAGAACTAATAAAACCAAAGCCAATTGATAGAATTGATGTCACTTTCAAATACTCAAAAAAAATAAATGCACGTAAAGTAAATGTTATTGGTCATGGAAGATTAAGAAAATATAAAATAAATGGAATCTAAAATTACAAAAATCTCAGGTGATGCTTCTTTTAGAAAGTTTTTCAGATTAGTCGCAGATAAAAAAAGTTCCATATTAGTGGTTGCAAAAAAAGAAAAGTACCAAAATTTAGCAGCATATTCAGCTATAAATAATTTCTTAATTAAAAAAAAAATATTAGCACCAAGGTTATACGAACATAACTTTAAAAAAGGTTTTATTAAAATTGAAGATTTTGGTAATTTATCATTTCATAAAGTATTAATGAAAACAAAAAAAAAATTTATTGTTTATAAAAAATTAGTAGATTTACTTTTGAAAATTCAAAAAATTAAGCCTAAAAAAAAAATTAAAAATATTGTCAACACACCTCACAAGGTTAATGTGTATTCTGTAAAATATTTACAAAAAGAGTCTGATTTATTTTTTGACTGGTATTTAACATTATTTTTAAATAAAAAAAAAGTTAGTAAAATTAAAAGAAAAGCCAATAAAATTTTATTAGAATCATATAAAAGTTTATATTTTAAAAATTTTACATTTGTACATAGAGACTTTCATTCACAGAATTTGATGAGCGTTAGAAATAAAGTAGGAGTAATCGATAGTCAAGATGCACTTATAGGCAACCCAGCTTATGACCTAGTTTCACTAATTGACGATGTGAGAATAAAAACAACAAAAGAATTAAAAAAAAAAATCTATAATTACTATATTAAAAAAAAATTCAAAAAAAATAATATTTTAAAAAGTAAGTTTTTAAGAGATTTTGAAATACTAGCAGTTCAAAGAAGCTTAAAGATAATAGGAATATTTTCTAGATTATTTAAAAGAGACAAAAAGGCCATTTATTTAAAATTAATACCTTATACATGGTCTATATTGGATTATCGCATGGATTCAAAAATTTTTAGTGAACTTAAAGCCTTGTTAGAAAAAAATATTAAAAAAAAGCACAAGAAAAGGGTTTTAACTAAATGAAGGTTGAGGTTCTTTTTCCTAAAATTTTTAATCACGCATTTACTTATGAAAGCATAATAGATGAAAAGCTTAAACCAGGAGACTTTGTAAGGGCACCATTTGGATCATCAGAAATCACTGGAGTAATATGGCCACACAAACAAAAAACAAAAAAAAATTTTAAACTAAAAAAAATATCAAAGCGCATAAATATTAAGAGCCTAAACCAATCGATGATAGAATTTATTTCTTGGTTTTCAAAATACAATTTAGTTCCATTAGGAATGGCATTCAAAATGTGCCTTTTAAATAAAGATGTAGTTGAAAAAGAATTTCATGAAGAATTTGAAAAATTTGAAATAAAAAGTAAAAATTTTTCTTTAATACCAAATCAAGAACAAAAAAAATCTATTTTGTTTTTAAGAGGTTTGGGTGAAAATTATAATGTAACAGTAATTGAGGGAGTTACTGGCTCTGGCAAAACACTTGTTTATTTTGAAAGAGTACAAGATGTAATAAAAAAAGGTAAACAATCTTTAATCATGCTACCAGAAATAGCTTTAACAAATCAGTTTAATAATAGGTTTAAAGAATTTTTTGGAACCGAAGCAGCTATTTGGCACTCAGGAACTACAAGAAAAAATAAATCTATAATTTGGAAAGGTGTATCAGAGGGAAAAATTAAAATAGTTATTGGTGCTAGATCTTCTCTTTTTTTGCCGTTTAAAAATCTTGGAATAATAATAGTTGATGAAGAGCATGATGCTTCTTACAAACAGGACGAGGGCATTTCTTACAATGCAAGAGATATGGCAATTACTAGAGCTTCATTAGAAAATATTCCAATCAATTTAGTTACATCAATACCATCAATTGAAACATATCATAATATTAAAAACAAAAAATACTATATAACCAAACTTAGTAAAAGATTTAAAGAAACTCATTTACCGAGTGTAGAAATTATTAATTTACAATCTGAAACTCTAAGTAAAAGTTCTTGGATAGCAGACAAAACTATAAGAGAAGTAAATAAGTATTTAGAGAAAGGAAATCAAATTTTATTTTTCTTAAATAGAAGAGGTTACGCACCTTTTGTGGTCTGCAAGAAATGTCAGTATAAGTTTCAATGTCCAAATTGTGAAGTAAATTTAAACTTTCATAAAAAAATTGGTAAATTACTCTGTCACTATTGTGGGCATAAGTCTTCTTTAACCAGAGTATGTAAAGACAAAAAGAAATGTGATTTATTATTTTGTGGACCTGGAATTGAAAGAGTGTATGAAGAGTTAAAAAAAATATATCCAGATAAAAAAATTGAAGTATTTTCAAGTGACACATTAAAAAAAAATAAAACAACAATTGAACTTTTAGAAAAAGTTGAAAAAAATAAAATAGATATTTTAGTGGGAACTCAACTTTTATCGAAAGGATTTCATTTCCCTAAATTAAATTGTATAGTTGTTGTTGATGGAGATTTTTCATCTCACGGTTACGATCTTAGATCTGCAGAAAAAAATGTTCAGTTATACCACCAACTTAGTGGAAGAGCAGGGAGAGAAGCCAATTTATCTAAAATATATTTTCAAACATACACACCAGATGATGAAGTATTATTAAATATATCCAAAAATGATCCTAGTGAATTTTTAAAAAAAGAATTACTATTAAGAAAGCAAAAAAAATTGCCCCCTTATTACAGACTTATATCTTTAATTATTTCGGGGATAGATGAAAACTTAATCATGAAATTTGGAATAGGCATTAAATCGAAACTTCCAAAAATTAAAGATGTAAGTATTTTAGGACCAGTTTCAGCTCCAATTACAAAAATAAAGAAAAAATACAGATGTAGAATTTTAATCAGATATCCAAAAAATTTATTTATTCAAAAATATTTAGCCCAATCTTTGAATAAATTAAAAATTTTACCAGGAATAAAACTTGAGGTTGATGTTGATCCTATTAATTTCAGCTAAACTAAGCATTTTGGGCATATAAAAAGACAAAAAGATACAATAGAAAATGTTGAATTTATTCAAATAATCTCATACAAAACAGTTCATTTTAGGAGCAAAAATTGAGTTCAAAACCAACATTTTCAAATTCAACATCAAGCAGTTATGCACTAGCATTGTATGAGTTGGCAGAAGAAAACTCTGAACTACCTAAGATTGAAGAAGAAATAAAAAGTTTTAAAAAATTAATAAAAGAAAATATTGAATTTAAAGAAATAATTTCAAATCCTACAGTAGCTACGGAAGATAAAAAAAAAATAATTTTGAAAATAACTGAACAAAATAATTTTTCTGATATTCTAAAAAAATTTTTAGCTTTGGTGGCTATAAAAAATAGATTATTTTTTTTAGAAAAAATTATTGAAAGTTTTTTAAATTTAGTTTCCAAAAATAAAGGAGAATTAAAAGCTAAGTTGACGTCATCAAAAAAATTATCAGAGGATGAGAAGAATAAAATTCAATTAGAATTGTCTGAAAACTTTAAAGCACCATTAAATATAGAATACAAATATGATCCTGAGTTAATTGCTGGGTTAATAGTCCAAGTTGGAAGTGTAATGGTTGATACATCGATCAAGACTAAATTAAAAAAATTAGAAAGTAATATGATAGAGGCATAAAATGCAAATTAATCCATCAGAAGTAACCAAAATTTTAAAAGAACAAATAAAAAAATTTGGAAATAAAACAGAAGTATCCGAAGTAGGTCAAGTCTTGTCCGTAGGAGATGGTATAGCGAGAATATATGGATTAGATAATGTGCAGGCAGGAGAAATGGTAGAATTTTCTGACGGATCGAAAGGTATGGCTTTAAATTTAGAGAGTGAAAATGTGGGTGTAGTTATTTTTGGTGAGGATAGAGCCATCAAAGAAGGAGACATAGTTAAAAGAACTGGTTCAATCGTGGATACACCCGTTGGAAAAGAATTATTAGGAAGAGTAGTTGATGGTTTAGGTAATCCAATTGATGGCAAAGGTGCTTTAGGCAAAAACTTAAAAAGAAGTAGGGTTGAAGTAAAAGCTCCAGGAATTATTCCAAGAAAGTCAGTCAGCGAACCCATGCAAACAGGGTTAAAATCTATAGATAGTTTAGTACCAGTAGGAAGAGGTCAACGTGAGTTAATTATTGGTGACCGACAAACTGGAAAGACGGCGGTCGCCATTGATGCAATTATAAATCAAAAAAAGATAAATAAATCTGGAGACGAAAAACAAAAACTTTATTGCGTTTATGTTGCTATAGGACAAAAAAGATCTACAGTTAGACAAATTCAAAAAACTTTAGAAGAAGCTGGCGCTATGGATTATACAACAATTGTAGCTGCCACAGCTTCTGATGCAGCCCCGCTTCAGTTTTTAGCACCTTACACGGGATGTGCAATGGGTGAATACTTCAGAGATAATGGAATGCACGCTTTAATTATCTATGATGATTTATCTAAGCAAGCAGTTGCTTATAGACAGATGTCTCTTTTGTTGAGAAGGCCACCAGGACGAGAAGCTTATCCTGGAGATGTATTTTACTTGCATAGTAGATTACTTGAAAGAGCAGCTAAACTCAGTGATAAACATGGCGGTGGTTCACTAACAGCTTTACCGATAATTGAAACACAAGGTGGAGATGTATCAGCTTTTATTCCAACGAATGTTATATCAATTACTGATGGACAAATATTTCTTGAAACAGAGTTGTTTAATCAAGGAATTAGACCAGCTATAAATGTAGGATTATCAGTATCTAGGGTTGGTTCTTCGGCACAAACAAAAGCAATGAAAAAAGTTTCTGGATCTATGAAACTAGAACTTGCTCAATATAGAGAAATGGCTGCATTTGCACAGTTTGGATCTGATTTAGATGCATCTACACAAAAACTTTTAAATAGAGGCTCAAAATTAACTGAGCTATTAAAGCAAAATCAGTACTCACCAATGACAGTTGCCGAGCAGGTAATTTCTGTTTTTTGTGGAGTAAAAGGCTACCTAGATGATGTTGATCTTAAAGATATTGATGAATTTGAGTCTAAAATTATTGATAAATGCAAATCTGAAAAGCCTGAAATTTTAGAATCTATATCGAGCTCAGGTAAGCTTGAAGAAGATATAGAAAAGCTATTAATTGAAACAATAATGCAAATGAAAAAAAACTTTAATTCATAAAACCATGGCAAGTTTAGACGATTTAAAAAAAAGAATAGCTAGTGTAAAATCTACTCAAAAGATTACAAAAGCAATGAAAATGGTAGCGGCTGCAAAACTTAGGAGAGCTCAAGAGAATGCAGAAAAAGGAAGGCCATATTCTGAAAAAATGAATAATATTATTTTAAATCTTTCTAGTGGAGTTTCTGATAAAGAAAATGCTCCTAAATTGCTTGCTGGAACAGGAATAAATAAAACACATTTATGTATAGTCTTAACCTCAGATAGAGGATTATGTGGTGGCTTTAATACAAACATTATTAAAAAAGCAAAATCTTATTTCAATAAAATTTCTAATGAAGGAAAAAATTTAAAAATTATTACAGTAGGAACTAAAGGCTACGATCAATTAAAAAGAATTTACAAAAATAATATTGTTGAAAAAATATCTTTTAAAGAATCTAAAAGTATAAGCTACCTTGATGCAGAAAAAGTAGGTTATATAATAATTGATAAATTTGAAAAAAAGGAATTTGATGTATGCACAATTTTTTATAATCAATTTAAAAATGTCATTACTCAAATACCACAAGAACAACAAATTATTCCTTTAAAAACCTCTGAGGCAGAAGGACATTCCTCTGAAGATAATTATGAATTTGAACCAGAAGAAGATGAAATTTTAAGTAATTTATTACCTAAAAATATTTCTACTCAGATATTTAAAGCAATGCTAGAAAATTCAGCTAGTGAACAAGGTTCAAGAATGAGCGCCATGGACAGTGCAACCAGAAATGCCGGAGATATGGTTGACAAGCTTACTATTGAGTACAACAGAAGCCGTCAGGCATCTATTACTAAAGAATTAATTGAAATTATATCAGGAGCAGAAAGTTTATAATTATGAGCAAAGGAAAAATTACACAAATTATTGGAGCAGTAGTAGACGT
>Ga0114993_10001769_pt1 | contig 24618 bp, 21 predicted proteins | sample ArcticOcean_MG_C_FD_87042 | JGI IMG/M metagenome (GOLD analysis project Ga0114993, IMG submission 87042) | Marine microbial communities from western Arctic Ocean - ArcticOcean_MG_CB2_150 | ecosystem: Environmental > Aquatic > Marine > Oceanic | place: Arctic Ocean: Canada Basin | collected...
GGTGTGTCTGACGGTGACTCAAACGAGGATTCGGGCGGGGATTCAGGCAACGGTTCCAATGAAGCAAACAGTGCTGCCGGTATCCCAGCAGCACTGTCTGTAGAAGATATCATTGACACTGCATTAGCGCTGAGCAGCGCGAACTCAGAAGGCGCCCTGGCATTCAGCAGCAGGGAAGCTAATTCATCACTGCAGGCGATCCTGCGCAGCCTGCGACGCTCTTCACGGTTTACCGTCCTTAGCCAACAATCCTGGGTACAGCCAATTGGGAGCGAACCAACGCCCATACTGATCCAGGCCGGCCAACGATACGACGATCGTTTCGAAGTTGAAGGGACCCTGTCCTTCACACGTTCCCGTTTTTTGCATCTCCAGACGAACCTCTGGTACACCGTCTTCGAACCCAGGAGCGGCGAATCGAACCCTTTCCTCGCGGGATTCCAGTCGAACCTGTCTGACGAGATTCTCTCGCAGCACCCAGAGCTGGTTAAAGTTGAACGGGAACGAGGCCAATACTTCGCTGCAAGGACGCACCCCATGTTCCAGTCCCGCCGAATGCGCAGCGACGAACTACACTATATTGACCATCCCCTGTTCGGCATCGTTGTCAGGATCAATCGGTTTAAGCCAGAAGCTGAGTTCTAAACCTATTCTGATGACGCACCATCACGTGTGGCAATACAATCCACCATTTTACCCATGTTTCCCATGGACATCAGTTGGCAGTATATCCAGGACAGTTCACCTGAGCGGAACAGTCGCAGCGCCTTGTCATCAGGCATCTGCAGGAGTTTCTTTTCGTCGATCGCCAACAGACCTGTCAGGCCAAACTGCTGGCCATCAACCATGTCAACTTTCGCATTGAACGACATCAGCAGATCGTTGTCCCGCAATCGCTGAACAAAAGCTTCTGTTCGAAGATAATGCTTCTGGTCTTCCTCGAGAAAGTCTATCGCCTGCTGAAGTAACGGGGTGGTTTCTTCCCCTGCAAACAACGGTTCGCCTTCATAGGCATCGTCAATGCAGACCGCCTGCTGGCCGGTCTCCCCGGTTTCAGCAAGAACGAACGGGTATCGACGGACAAATGAAGGAATGTACCTGCCATCCCAGTCACCTTTGTCATCAACAAACAGGTTTTCCTCGTTTCGAAGCCCAAGCAACGCAACAGGAACGACCTTGTCTCCTGCCTGAGTGAAAACAATCGGGTACTCCTTTGCTGCTTCGCTAAATTCAACACCCGCCAGAATGACTGAATTGGTTTCTCCGGCGAACATGAAATTTTGCCCTATTGAACTGATCTTTTTGTCTTTGTGATCATTTTTATTAAGGGGGACCGGGTTTTATAAAACAGAAGATTAGCCATTTTTTTCTCTGACAGGTTAATACGCGCGGAAGCCTACCTTATTGAAACGTTCGTGGCACCCGTTGGGAAAACTCTCATGCCAGCCATTGTGCCATCCGTCGCACTCAGGATTCTACCTGGGGCCCGCTTTCCGCGCGGGAAACATGCAACGTTCGAGTGGGAAACGCAAATTCGGCCCCGTGTCCCTCAACAATCCGAATAACCTCCAACATCACCCTTTCCTTGACCTGGTGGAACTCAATCCAGTTAACCGTTTTTGTAAATGCATAGATAAAGAACTCAAGGGAAGAGTCGGCGAAACTGTCTAAATTAACGATCAGTGTACGGCCAGTGTCTATGTCGGGGTGTTCCGACAGCATGTTTCTCACATCATCAATAATCACCTGCAACTTTTCAGCATCGTCATATCTCAGGCCGATCGTTTCATTGATTCGTCGATTGCGCATCCGGGAAGGGTTTTCCAAAGAGATAGTGGCAAACACTGAATTGGGTACATACAGCGGTCGCTGATCGAAGGTCCGTATCTGCGTGAGTCGCCAGCCGATCTGTTCCACCGTACCTTCAATATTCCGGTCAGGAGACCTGACCCAGTCACCCACGGCAAATGGTCGATCCAGGTATATCATCAAGCCACCGAAGAAATTGGCAAGCAGGTCCTTCGCCGCAAAACCAACCGCGATGCCACCGATCCCACCAAAAGCGAGGACCCCTGAGATGCTGACACCAAGAGTTTGCAGCACAGACAGACCCGCAGTAATGAAAACAGAGACACGCAACAACTTACCCAGCGCATTTGCTGTCGTGACATCCGCGCCACTTTCAATAAACGTTTTTTCTGCTTCCGCGATAAACCGCGACAGGAAGTATGCCAACAGGCCGATAACCGCGATGAACCTGACTGGTTCAATCAATTGCTCAAGCGCCGAGTCTGTGCCATCCGCCAATATTTCGGCTGCCCAACTGAACCCAATGACCCAGATCAGCCAGGCTGCCGGTTTCCTTATAGATCGGACCAGCGCATCATCCCAGAGGCTCTTACTGAGCCGCGTCTGTTTTTCCAGCGTCTGCAGCAGTCTTCTGGCAACGAAATTACAGGTCAGGGTCAGGAACACAACCAGGAACACCCAGAGCAATTCTGGTTGCAGAATAAATTCCTGAATCGAATCAATGGTTTCTTCAATCATGTGGCAGGCTTAATACAAAAATTAAGAGTAGATTCTAACTCGAGGCAACCAACACGATAAAGCCTTTAGTGTTTATTCCTGGGGTCCGGGAAGTTCGGAGCATCTTTTCTAAGGCGAACCGGGTTGAAATCACCTTGCGCACGAGAACTTTTAACAGGCGTAACGCTTGTCTGGCTGCCGGGCTGGCTGGGAATTCTGAATTCGCGCTGCGGCTGGCTAATCTCCTGACCAGAATCTTGACTAGTGTCTTGTCTAATGTCCTGGAGGCCAATATCTGCCTGTGCCGTTATTCCTGGGAGTAACCAAGCGCCACGGACCCCCCATTCACTCAGCAACCCGATCAGGCCTTTCTCATCCCTCGGGAGTACCGGTCCGATCATTACCCTGTAGACGATTTCTCCAGAAACCTCGTTGCGCTGCACCGTCACCTCATGGGAAAGTATTTCGGGAAGCGCATTGCCAAGCTTACTGGCATAGTCATTCGCATTCCCGGCGTTCCCGTAACTTCCCGCGACCACATAATTAATTGCAAGGCCAACTGAAGGGTTGCTGACCAGTCCCGATCCAATGTCTTCGGTCAACATCCCCGAACCCTCGACATATTCATCCTCGAAGTCGCGGAGCATTGTATCTATTTCAGCGAGCTCGGCGGCGCTCAGCACATCATCGGTCCCAAGATCGGGAAAAACAGTCTCCATGTAAGGAGGGCCATCATCGAATCGAATCATCCATGGCTCAGAGACCCCAACTTTCATCAGTTGCTGACGCAGAGCCGCCTGGTCACTGCGTGCAACCAGGTCACTGGGTGCAACCAAGACACCGGTGAGCAACCTGTACTGAACCCTGGTGTTAACGATTGATTCAAAAAGCAGCACCTCAATGCCAGCATCATTACTAATCCGGTTGCCTTCAACCCGCGCGACGTCCTCGTCCACGAAACTACCCAGCACCCAAAATACGTCTTCAGCAGCCGCGGAGCGCGAAATCACTAAAAGTAGGATCAAGGGGAGTATTCGATTCATAAGCATGTTCATTCTGGTCTTGTTACCGGCCTGGTGTATTGCAGCGGTCATGATAGCCCACTATTGACCAACACCGGAACTGCCTGACATGCTGCGATGAAATCTCCCACACATGACCTGGGATGGTCATCGGTACAAATTCAGTGTCAGGTGTTGAAAAAAACATTGCCAATCCGACTTTGCTGTATATAATTCCAGTTACTGTATAAATAAACAGTCTTAAACTATGAACAAACTGACCGCAAGACAAGCTGAAGTACTCGAATTCATCAAGAGTTACATTGAAGAAACCGGATACCCACCCACCAGGGCCGACATAGCCAAGGAGCTTGGCTTCAAAAGTGCCAACGCATCTGAGGAACACCTGAAGGCGCTGGCACGCAAGGGCGCGATCGAAATGATCCCTGGCACCTCCAGGGGTATTAAACTCCCGGAAAGTGAAAATGAAGGCCTCCCTATCATTGGCCGGGTCGCTGCAGGTAACCCGATTCTTGCTGAGGAGCATATTGAAGATTACTGCGAACTACCCGCCTCCTTCTTCAGCCCTAATGCGGACTACCTGTTGCAGGTGCGCGGCGACAGCATGATTGAGTGCGGCATCATGGATGGAGACCTGCTGGCGGTTCACAGAACCCAGAATGTTAATAATGGTGACATTGTTGTTGCGCGTATTGAAGACGAAGTTACCGTCAAACGTTTTAAACGATCCAGAAGTAAACACCAGGTGACTCTGCTTCCCGAGAACAAGGATTATGCGCCTATTGAAGTCGACCTGCGCCACCAGGATTTCGAAATCGAAGGACTGGGTGTCGGGGTTATTCGACACTAGTCGGCTTTTACTTTAAGCGGGCAGGCCCTATCGGTTTCTGAACTTATAGACTGGTCTTGGGGTTTATAGACTGGTCTTTGGGCTTATAAACAGTACCTGCAGATCACCTTTACCCACTTTCATTGAACTGTTGGTTCTTTTTGTAAGCTCACAACAGGCTCAGCGAGCCACTATCAGCCCAGTCGAGCCTCTTAAAGTTCAGGGATCCTTCCCTAACTTTTAGCGGCCTTTTTGATCTTTTTTTTGACCGCTTTTTTCTTTCTGGGCTTGGTCACTTTTTCGGTTTCCACCCACTTTTCATCGACATAATCCGCGCGCCAGCCAGATGGCTTACCTTCGTCGTTTTCTGTCATCACATACTGCTCTTTCGTTTTACGCGCAAACTTCACAAGACTTCGATTACCATCCGGATCCTTAACAGGTGCTCTCATCAGGAAACCGTACTTGGGATCAATTTCATTCTGGTGTGACAGCAGTTCATCCAAAAAGGGTGCTCGTGTTTCCCTGTTCTTGGGAAACTGGCTGGCCGCAAGAAATATACCCGCAGCGCCATCTCTCAATATATAGGTGTCATCTACCTTCAAGCATTCCAGCTCTGGCATGGGGACGGGGTCCATCTTGGGAGGAGCCGGTTCACCACTACGCAGAAGCTTACGGGTGTTCTTACATTCGTCACCCGTGCAGCCAAAGTACTTCCCAAATCGGCCAGTCTTGAGCTGCATCTCTTTACCGCACTTGTCACACTCCAGCAGCGGGCCGTCGTAGCCTTTGATCTTGAACTCACCGCGTTCAATCGAAAACCCAACACAATCGGGATTGTTGCCGCAAACATGAAGCTTGCGTTCTGTATCTATCAGGTAGCTATCCATCGCGGCGTTGCACTTCTCACAACGACGTTTGTTTCTCTGTATTCGTGACTCTTCTTCCTCATCACCATTGACGCTAACAACTTCATCGCCGGAAATCAGGTTGATCGTATTCTTGCAACGCTCTTTCGGTGTCAGCGCATAACCAGAGCAACCCATGAAAACACCAGTGCTCGCCGTCCTGATTTGCATATCGCGGTTGCACTTTTTACATTTAATATCTGTCTTCGACGGCTCATTCGAGCGCATGCCGTCTTCGCCACCTGCTGCTTCTACTTTCTTGTCGAAGTCTTTGTAAAAATCATCCAGCAGACTCTTCCACTCCAAATTCCCGTCCGAGACCTTGTCAAGGCCTTCTTCCAACTGGGCAGTGAAGTTATAATTCATCAGGTCGTCAAACGTTTCGTCTAACCGTCCCGTCACCACTTCGCCTATCTTCTCGGCATAGAACCTTTTATTCTCCAGGCGGACGTAACCGCGATCCTGGATGGTGGTAATAATAGACGCATACGTTGACGGCCGACCAATACCTCTTTTTTCCAGCTCGCGTACCAGGCTTGCCTCTCCATAACGGGCAGGCGGCTTGGTGAAATGTTGCGACGGAAACAGTTCTTTGACGTTTAGCACCTGGCCAACTTCATAAGCCGGCAGCGGTTGCTCTTCTTCTTTTCGGCCCGCTGGAGGCTGCACTATGGTGAAACCGTCAAACTTCAGGATTCGACCACGAACACGAAGCTCAAGGTTTCCTGCGCCGACCAGCACTGACGTTGAAAGATAATTTGCATTCGGCATCTGGCAGGCTACAAACTGACGCCAGATTAATTCGTAAAGACGTTCTGCGTCTCTTTCCATATTCTTGAGCTGGGTCGACTTGACGCCCGCATCGGATGGACGAATAGCCTCGTGCGCCTGCTGCGCGCCTTCCTCGCTCGAATACAACCGGGGTTCATCCGGCAGGTATTGCTTACCATATTCAGCGAAGATTAGATCACGGCAACCAGCCACTGCTTCAGCGCTGAGGTTAGTTGAGTCTGTCCTCATGTACGTGATGTAACCCGCCTCATATAAACGCTGGGCCATCATCATGGTCTTCTTTACACCATAGCCAAGCCGGGTGCTCGCCGCCTGTTGCAAAGTGGATGTTATATAGGGCGCCGTTGGCCTGGTCTGGGTAGGTTTATCTTCCCGGCTGGTGATCTTGAACTCAGAATTCTTGAGTATCTCCAGGGCGGCGTCTGTCTGTTCTTCGTTTACCGGTCGGAAGTTCTTACCATCCTGTTTCGTGACCTGGAAGCGAACACCATCGCCTTCCTCGTTCGCCGAACGCATCAGCTGAGCAAAGATGTCCCAGTATTCTTCCGGGATAAATGCCCTGATTTCGCGTTCGCGTTCAACAACTAACTTAACCGCAACAGACTGGACTCTTCCCCCGGACAGACCACGTGCTATCTTCGCCCACAAAAGCGGAGAGACCCTGAAGCCTACAACACGATCAAGAAATCGCCGGGCCTGTTGGGCGCTAACTTGATCCATATCGATATCGCCAGGTTTCTCAAACGCTTCCTGGATTGCATTCTTGGTAATCTCGTTGAATACCACACGGCGGTATCTCGATTCATCACCGCCGATTGCTTCACGCAGATGCCATGCAATAGCTTCGCCCTCGCGATCAAGGTCCGTCGCCAGATATATCTCGTCTGCATCCTTCGCAAGCCTTCTTAATTCAGAAACAACTTTCTCTTTACCGGGAAGAATCTGGTAGTTCGCCTTCCAGCCATCATCGGGGTCAATACCCATTCGGGCGACAAGTTGTTTACGCGCTTTCTCTTTTTTGTACTTCGCCTTCTTGGCCGGCGTCATCTTGCGCGTCTTCGCAGCTTCTTTTGCCCGCGCTTTGGGGTCGACTTTGCTGGTTCCGCTCACTGGCAAATCCCGGATATGCCCGACACTTGATTTCACGATGTAGTCATCACCCAGATAGCGATTGATCGTTTTCGCTTTCGCTGGTGACTCGACAATGACGAGCGATTTACCCATACAAGTACTTCTCTAAGTGGTTTATGCGGCCCAAGGGGCGACATATATAAGGACAATGTTCACTAACGTCAAGCATCAATATGAACTTTTAGACCGATCGTCAGTGGACAAACTCCCTTTTTACTTTACTCACAACCGCCAGGGAATTGTCAACCTTTCATCTAAATCGGAGTGATTTGTGTTGATAAACGTAGGTAAAATCTTACTTAGCGGTGTCCGCGGGACCGGGCTCAATCAGCGATAACTCAGTAGAATGCTTAAGAAAATCCAGCACGGCCTGCTCATCACCCCGGGTGCTTTCATGCCAGTACACGCAAATGTTGTAACTGTCCTCTTCGATCTGAACGACGTCCGAGGGCAAATCAGGTGCAACATCCTCCAGCCATTCGGTCAGTTGCTTATTCATCGCCTCGTTAAGATCTGACTTCCAGTGCCAGTTGTTATCGAGGTCTTTAAACAGGCACCAGCTAACCTTGGGTAAATGACGCCAGTCGCTCTGCCGTTTCCGCTGCAACCGGTAAGCAACTACTTTCAGGACAGCAGGAATACGTTTTCCCGTATACGCGATGTACTTGTCCTGTTTCGGATTAGGGTCATTGATGGAAGTCAGTTCAACAGACACACCCGCCTCTCTTGCAATCATTCGCATCTGCATACGTTCCTTTTGCCTGGCCGAGGGCAGCACCGAAATGATCGGCACGATGATAGCAATCAGGATCATCCCAATGAGAACGTAGGCCACAATTACTCCTTTTTTGTGCAAATGCGTTTTAAAAAAGCCTAACTTAAACAGTTGTGATCGGATATCTAACTGTGTACATTTGGCACAAATCCAGCCACAAAATAACAATTAAAGCAGGTGGATGCGATGGGCGAATACAAACACATACTGGTCGGCGTAGACCTCACGGTCGAATCAAGAGACGTTTCGCGACGCGCCTGCGCACTTAAAGCGGCGTTCAATGCAAAGCTAAGCTGCGTACACGTCATTGAACCGCTCTCACTGGCGTACGGTGGTGACATCCCAATGGATCTATCCACGATCCAGGAACAAATCCAGGATACCGCGAAAAAACACCTGGCCGAATTCTCAGCATCACTTGGTATTGAAGACGAAGATCGACACTTGATTTTTGGCCGCCCTGAAACTGAAATTCATACCCTCGCCAAAGAAATTGACGCAGACCTTATTGTTGTAGGCAGTCATGGTCGCCATGGCTTCGCACTATTACTGGGATCAACGGCAAACGGTGTCCTGCATGGGGCCACCTGCGACGTTCTTGCCGTCAGAGTAGGAAATTAGACCACGTCCAGCCAACTTTTTTTGCTGCTCCACTAAAGATTCATTACGCTTGAACCCCATGAGTGATTCAATACATCTGTGAAACAACTAGTCTCCTTTTTTCTTACACTTTTTATTGCTCTGGGTATGTCCACACATTGTGTCGCCGACTTTTCCAGGGGCGTAGGATATAACCCTACCGTTGCACCGGACCGTTTCGAACAACGCCAGATGTACCTGGACGCCATTCACCTCATAAAAACCAGCCAGTTCTCTCGCCTGCAGAAGCTAAAACCACAATTGCGAACCTATCCGCTTTACCCCTACCTGGAATACACAGAGATTTCTTACCGTATTTCTCGCCAGAGTGAACAGGATATTCTGCGGTTCGTCGAACAATATAAAGACACCCCCCTGGTAGAACCTCTCCTGGCGCACTGGCTCGCTAACCTTGCTAAACGTGGCAAATGGGAAATATTCGTCACGCACTACGACAAGGTCACGCCAACAAAGAAACTTGCCTGTCAGCACGCCTATGGATTGTACAAGGTTGGCATGATCGACCAGGCATTGACCCAGGCTGAGAAACTCTGGACGGTGGGCTTTTCACAGCCAGATGAGTGTGACCCGATTTTTAATGTCTGGCGAGGAGCTAACGGCATCACGCCGGAAATTGCCTGGCAAAGATTCGCACTGAGCCTTAAGGAAAACAACAAGGATCTTTCCTCTTACCTGATTCGCTTTGTCGACAGGCAAGACAAACCGTTCGCGACCAACTACAGACTGGTTCACCTGAAGCCAAAAACCATCAAACGATACAAGTCATTCAAAGCAACAAACATCCATAATCGCGAGATCATCCTTCATGGCGTAAAACGACTGTCCCGGATAGACCCTGAAGACGCACTGCTAACACTCGGCCAGTATGAGAAACGGCAGGATTTCAACCCTGTTGAACTTGAGGACGCCTATGCCTACATCGGCGTTCGACTCGCTGGAAAATCCAGTGATCTCGCGCTCATTGATTCGTTGCCGGTAAACCTGCACGAACAACCAATACTCGTTGAAGCCCGAATCCGCCAGAGCCTGGAACATGGTGACTGGAGCAACGTCATGATCCTGATCAACCTGCTACCTCAGGAACAGCAGGATTCGAATCGGTGGCAATACTGGAAGGCTCGCGCACTTGGTATCTCTGCCGACGAAGCTGACAGACTGATCGCCCGTAACATCATGATCGAACTCAGCAGCGAGCGATCCTTTTACGGGTTTGTCTCTGCCGATATCCTGCAAAACCAGTACAACTATCAGGATGAGCCCAGCCCTGTCACGCTGGAACAGATACTGTCGCTTGAGGAAAGCCCGGGCGTACAGCGGGCGCTCGAACTATTTGCCCTTGGGGAACGCTCACGGGCTCGCCGGGAATGGTATTTTTCTACCTCAGATTTCAACAACGTAGAACGGGATGTCGCTGCACGAGTCGCTCTTCGCTGGGGGTGGTACAAAGCTTCCATCCAGACGATGATCGATGCCGGGGCGTGGAATCATCTCGATCACAGGTTCCCTATCGCCTACGCCGATACTTTCATTACCCATGCTCGTCGCGCCAACATCCCGGTTCAGTGGAGCCTTGCGATAGCGCGCCAGGAAAGCTCGTTTATGACAGATGCAAAATCCAGTGCCGGCGCACTGGGTGTCATGCAGTTAATGCCAGCTACTGCGAAACAGGTGGCGGCTAAAATCGGCGTGTCTTACCCGAGCAACAGAAGCCTGACAAGCCCGGATTTGAATATACGGCTCGGCACCAATTACCTCGGCCAGATGCTCCGCAAGTTCAACAACAACCGTATCCTTGCTTCTGCTGCCTACAACGCGGGCCCAGGGCGGGTGAACCAATGGCTGAACCCGAATGTACCATTCGATGTGTGGATCGAGATTATTCCATTCACCGAAACCCGAAATTACGTTCAGAATGTGTTGATGTTCTCCAGCATCTACAGCATGCGTATGAATGAGCCCCAGCCGCTGATCTATCCTCATGAGCGGAACTATTTCTCGCCCCAACAAGTCAGTGCCATCCAGGCGCTAGCCGAAAAATTACCCGTAAAACCACCAGAGAATACGTAAACACTTTCATGCTAATAGATATTGGTGCCAACCTCACCCACGATTCGTTCGATCACGATGTTGATGATGTACTGCGGCGCGCCTATGATGCCGGTGTTACCCAAATGATAGTGACAGGCGCGTCAATGCAAGGCAGCGAACAGGCCGCTGGACTGGCGAATCGGCACGAACAGCTGTTTGCCACCGCCGGAATCCACCCCCACCATGCAGAAGAGACCAGCCGTGAAGCCCTCGCAACACTAAAGGGGCTTCTCGAAAATGACAGGGTAAAGGCCGTGGGTGAAACCGGGCTCGATTTCTTTCGAGACTTCTCGCCAAGACCCGCACAAATCAAATCGTTCGAGCAACATATTGAGCTCGCCATCGAAACCGGACTACCAATGTTCCTGCACGAGCGGGATGCCCACCCTGTCTTCGCAGAGGTGCTTTCAGGTTATCGGGATGACCTGGGTGACCTGGTGGTCCATTGTTTCACCGGACAAAAAGAAGCGCTCTACGCCTATCTTGATCTGGACTGCCACATTGGCATCACCGGATGGATTTGTGATGAACGTCGCGGCCAACATTTATTAACCCTGGTCAAAGACATCCCTGGGGAACGCTTGATGATAGAAACTGACGCGCCATATTTGATGCCCAGGAACATCAAACCAAAGCCCAAAACCCGCAGGAACGAACCCCAGTATCTTAACGTGGTTTGTGAAACAGTTGCCGAGTGCAGGGGTGCTACCATCGAGGAAGTGGCCAGCCAGACCTCGAATAATGCACGGCGGTTCTTTAACCTACCGGCCCCACCGGATAAGCAAACTTGATCGTCCAGCTTTTTACGACCCTTGGATGCCATCTGTGCGAAGAAGCGCATGATCAGCTACTGTCACTTACTGATGGCGGAATGGACCTGAGTATCGAACTGGTCGAGATCGCAGATTCAGAAGAATTAGTGGATCGATACGGCATCACCATCCCGGTGATTCGGGCGGACGACAGAGAAATCGGCTGGCCCTTCTCTGCAGACGACCTGCGGACTTTTCTTGAGAACGATACCTGATACCATTGTCTGCTGTATCACTTTGACTGGACACCACCCTTTAAACCATGCCACCGCTGTTACAATGCCACCGGATCTCGCATTCGATGGGAACCAAAACCCTGTTCCAGGAGCTGGATCTGACGATCAACACCAATGATCGTATTGGCATGGTCGGTCACAATGGCTCTGGCAAATCCACATTACTCTCAATACTGGAAGGCACCGAGCCCCCCGATGCTGGTGACATCTCACGAAACAAGGCGCTTCACCTGGAGACGGTGGAGCAGTTTATAAGCCCTGCACTGCTGGACCTGACACTCATCGAGGCATTGGCGAGCAAACTGCCCGATGAAGAAATAGTCAGGGGTCGGTACCGAGCCGAACTGCTCCTCACCCAACTTGGGTTCTCGGATCACGAGCACGAATTCAGGGTGGCGGATCTGTCAGGTGGCCAGCAAAATCGGCTAATGTTTGCCAGGGCCATCATTACCGAACCAAATGTGATCCTGTTCGATGAGCCCACCAACCATCTGGACCTCAGCACATTGCTTATCTTCGAGAACCACTTGAAATCAATGCGCGCTGCGTTCCTGCTTATCTCGCACGATCGCGAGTTCCTGGATTCTGTCACCAATCGAACTGTCTTTTTGAGGGACGAGCACATCTACAACTTCGCCATGCCTTACTCAAAGGCGCGGGACGCGCTTGAAGAACACGATCTAGCCGCCCAGCAGGCACGAGAACAGGAAGAGAAGAACATTAACAGGCTTGAGGCAAGTGCCCACCGTCTGGCTGTCTGGGGAAAGGTATACGACAACGCGAAGCTCGCCAAGAAAGCCAAGACGATGGAAAAGCGAATCGAGCGCCTCAAGGAAGTACAGACTTTTGTGTCCAAGGGGTCAGGGTTAAACCTGACTATCGATGTCAGCAGCACCCAGGCCAATCGAATGCTCCATATCGAACAGCAGGATATCGCCGCACCGAACGGTAAACCATTATTCCATATTGAGGACCTGATGATCAGGCCCGGGGAGCGAGTTGCGCTGCTAGGTCACAACGGTGTCGGTAAGACGACACTGATCAACCTGATAATGAACAAGTTTCAGCACAACAAAGACGGCGATGTCGTGAAGTTCAACCCTCAATGTGACATTGGATACTACGACCAGGAACTTCAACTGTTGAACCCCGCCCTTGGCCTGATGGAAACGCTTCGCGAAAACTGCGATGGCCCAGACTCAGGCCACAAGGCATCCCTGATCAAGGCCGGGTTCCCATTCAAGGACCTGGACAAGAAAGTAGGCGTCCTGTCCGGTGGCGAGAAAGCTCGCATCATGTTCCTGATCATCAAACTTAACCAGCCCAACTTCCTGATCCTGGATGAACCGACCAATCATATCGACATCCAGGGCAAGGAAGAACTTGAAGAACAGATCCTTGAATCCAACGCCACGGTACTGATAACGTCACACGACCGCCGATTTGTAGACAACATCGCAGAGCACTTTGTGCTGATCAGTGATGGCCAGCTAAAAGGAATCAATCACGCCGATCAGTTTTACAGGAGCAGCCCAACAGAAGGACAGAGCCGCAAACAGCAGGACAACACGCCGGACCAGGTACAACTGGATGATGAAGAACAAATCCTGGCTCGAATTGTCGAGCTGGAGTCCCTGCTGGAGGCTGATCTGGCACGAAAACCCCGCTTCCAAAAGCCGAAGTCACAGGGAGTCTGGCGGCAAGAACTGGTTCAGTTAAACAGCAAGATATAACCCCACCACATTCATCTCAACCCGTGCGCCCCGCCTTCTCGAGCGAAGTAACTAGCCAGGAAGTGAAGGTGGCAGTGGTAAAAAAGCACCCATAAAAAAACCCCGCAACTTGCGGGGTTTTTCGTACCAATGGCAAAGAGCCTTCAGCGTTACTTGACTTAATCTCCTGGGACCTAAAAGCGGTACCCGGGAAAAGCCGCCAAGTAGACGACCATAGGAAGCCCTGTTTACATCATGCCGCCCATACCGCCCATGCCGCCCATATCAGGCATTGCAGGTGCTGGTGAGTCATCTACCATGTCGGTAACCATACATTCTGTCGTGATCATCAGACCAGCAACAGATGCAGCAGCCTGAAGCGCTGTACGGGTTACCTTGGCAGGATCAGGGATACCAAACGCAATCATGTCACCATATTCACCAGTCGCAGCGTTGTAACCTTCGTTACCTTTCAGTTGCTTGACCTTGTCGACGACAACGGAAGCTTCTTCTCCAGCGTTAGCCACGATCTGACGCAGAGGCGCTTCCATAGCACGACGTAACAGGTTAATACCTACGTTCTGATCTTCGTTGTCACCTGATAGGCCATCAATTGCATCGACCGCACGAATGAGTGCAACACCACCACCAGCAACGATACCTTCTTCGACGGCGGCTCGAGTAGAGTTCAGCGCATCTTCAACTCGCGCTTTTTTCTCTTTCATTTCTACTTCAGTGGCAGCACCAACTTTAAGTACTGCAACACCACCAGCCAGTTTTGCAACTCGCTCCTGGAGCTTTTCACGGTCGTAGTCAGAAGAAGTTTCTTCAATCTGGGTACGGATCTGATTAACTCGCGCTTCGATATCATCAGACTTGCCAGCACCGTCAACAACGGTTGTGGCTTCTTTAGTCAGACTGATTCGCTTTGCTTGCCCAAGGTCGTCAAGCGTTGCACCTTCAAGTGCAAGACCAACTTCTTCAGAAATCACAGTACCACCAGTCAGGATGGCGATGTCTTGCAACATCTCCTTACGACGGTCACCAAACCCAGGAGCCTTAGCAGCAGCAACTTTTACGATGCCGCGCATGTTGTTCACTACCAGCGTTGCAAGCGCTTCGCCTTCAACATCTTCCGCAATGATCATCAGCGGCCGGCCTGACTTGGCTACTGCTTCCAGTACCGGTAGCAGGTCGCGGATGTTAGTGATTTTCTTGTCGAAAAGAAGAACATAAGGCTCTTCCAGCTCTGCACTCATGCTGTCCTGGTTGTTGATGAAGTAAGGAGACAGGTAACCGCGGTCAAACTGCATACCTTCAACGACATCAAGTTCCATCTCAAGACCACTGCCTTCTTCAACAGTAATGACGCCTTCTTTACCAACTTTTTCCATGGCTTCGGCGATCTTCTCACCGACTTCCATGTCGCTGTTAGCAGAAACACTACCAACCTGCGCAATAGCTTTAGTGTCGGAACAAGGCACAGCCAGTTTCTCGACTTCGGCAATGGCAGCAGCAACAGCTTTGTCGATACCACGCTTAAGGTCCATTGGGTTCATGCCAGCAGCAACTGACTTCAAGCCTTCGTTCAAAATAGCCTGTGCCAGAACTGTTGCAGTTGTGGTTCCGTCACCAGCGATATCAGAAGTCTGTGATGCAACTTCCTTAACCATCTGGGCGCCCATGTTTTCAAACTTGTCCTGAAGCTCGATTTCTTTCGCTACGGATACACCATCTTTTGTTACAGTCGGTGCGCCGAAGGACTTATCGAGCACTACATTTCGGCCTTTAGGGCCTAGGGTGACTTTTACCGCGTCTGCCAGGATATTTACCCCCGCAAGCATTCTTCTTCGCGCAGAATCACCAAATTTCACGTCTTTAGCAGTCATAATCTTTTAATCCTCTATCTATCAATTCTTTTGGCAAAATTCTCTAGTTACTCGATAACGCCGAATATTTCGCTTTCGCTCATGATGAGAAGTTCCTCAGCATCAACCTTCACGGTGCTTCCGGAATACTGACCAAAAAGAACCTTGTCGCCGACGCTAAGATCGACGTTCTGTACAGAACCATTGTCCAGTTTCTTTCCGGGGCCTACCGCCAGCACTTCACCCTGTGAGGGCTTCTCTGCAGCGGAGCCAGGGATAACAATCCCACCGGCTGACTTGGTTTCTTCTTCCGTGCGGCGTACAACTACACGGTCTTGTAATGGACGGATACTCATTCGTTTCTCCTGATTTAATACTGGGACATTGGGCCCAAAACTGCCCGCTGGCCTGTCTAACAAAACACAGCTAACCTTGACTAAAGGCCCTTTATATCAGACCTTTGAAGCGGGCGATTAGCACTCTCCTTTCGGGAGTGCTAATAATATGGTCAGATTTAGCAGAGTCAAGCCGAGACTGCTAAAAACCCATGAAATTACTGCAATAAATGGCGATTCACGACCGGGGCGCAGATTCTATGGCCGAATCACGACAAAACACTCAGGAGCGGGTATGGCAGATCGTGCACCAGATCCCAAAAGGTCAGGTCGCGACCTATGGCCAAATCGCCAGACTGGCTGGTATTCCCGGACATTCAAGGCTGATCGGCCGAATACTGTCAGGGCTTCCCCCCAACACCCGGTTGCCATGGCATCGCGTCATCAATTCACAGGGAAGAATCACTAATCCGGCGAAGGATCGGCAGCAATCAAGACTGGAGAAAGAAGGCGTAACCCTGATTAACGGTCGGGTCAGCCTGAAGGTTTACGGTTGGGACGCCAACTGAGCCCGCTCGTATCGAGACAGCCAGACAACCAGCAGGATCGCGGGGATACCTAACATCGCTGCGACGACGAAAAACTCAAAGTAACCAAAGTTATCCACCACCAACCCGGAAAAACCGGATATGAACTTACCCGGCAGCGTCATCAGTGAACTGAATAGAGCGTATTGCGTCGCCGTGTACGCCCTGTTTGTGAGACTCGACAGATAGGCGATGAAAGCCGTCGCTGCAAACCCACCGGAAATATTATCCGCAGAAATCACGATCGCCAAGTAAGAAACCTTGGGCTCCAGAACACTTAGGGAAGCGAACAGCAGGTTGGTTACCGCAACCGCAACAGCACCAATGAGGAGCGGCCTCATCAGTCCCCATTTCACAACCAGAACACCACATATTAATGACCCGGCGATACTCATGAAGAAGCCGAATACTTTGGCGACATTGGCTATTTCAGTTTTGGTGTAACCCATATCCAGGTAGAAGGGGTTCGCCATAATGCCCATGGCAATATCACTTAACCGAAAAACGGCGATGAACAGCAGGATGATGAAGGCGACTTTGCCATTGCGCGAGAAAAAATCAACGAAAGGCCCCGCCACTGCTCTGGTAAACCATCGCCTTAGACCAATCGCTGACAACTCAAGCGCAAAGGAGTCAGACTGGCGGTCAGGCTCTGCTACCAAGACAACCGTTATCACGCCAACCAGCATCAGGGTTGCCATGGTGATGTAAGCGATAGTCCACGAAAAATACTCGGCAAGATACAGCGCGCCGGCACCAGCAACCAGCAGCGCTAATCGGTAACCAAATACATAAGCAGCAGACATGGCCCCCTGATACTCGGGCTCTGCAGACTCGATTCGAAACGCATCAATGGCGACATCCTGCGTCGCAGACGAAAATGCGACGAGAAAAGCACAACAACTTAAAATAAGTAAATCTGAAGGACCGATGAGAGACATGAGCACCAGACCGCACGCTATCCCCATCTGACCGATCAGCATCCAACTTCGACGCTGGCCCAGGGTTTTCGTCAGAAAAGGAATCGGAATTGAATCAACCACAGGCGCCCAAAGCACCTTGGTGGAATAGGTAATACCAATCCAGGCAAAGAATCCAATGGTACTACGACTGACATTCCCTTCCGTTAACCATGCGGTCAATGTCGAGAACACAAGCAGGAACGGCAAGCCACCCGAAAAGCCCAGAAAGGTCATCGCAATAACCCGGGGATTGGTATAAATCAGCAGAGTTTCCCGCCAGGTTAGATCCTGCAAGCGCCACCTAGTCCCGAAAATTGTTATATTGCAGAGGGGTGTCGATTTCTTCTTCCTTGAGCATACTCATCACTCGCTGCAGGTCATCCCGTTTCTTTCCGGTTACCCGGACTTTCTCACCCTGAATCGCCGCCTGAACTTTCATCTTCTTGTCTTTGATCATTTTCACGACCTTTTTCGCAAGAAGGCTTTCGATTCCTTCCTGGATTTTGATGTTCTTGTGCAGCAGCTTTCCGACGTGTTCCTGGTCTCCGATATCCATCACCCTGGGATCAATCGACCGCTTGACCAGTTTCGCCCTGAGTATGTCGATCATCTGGTCCAGCTGAATATCCGCTTCAGCGGTGATGCGTACTACATCTTCTTTGCGTTCAAATCTCGCATCAACCCCGCGAAAGTCAAAACGGGTCTTAATTTCCCTGTTCGCCTGATCCACCGCATTAGTGACCTCATGAAAATCCACCTCTGAAACCACATCGAATGAAGGCATGTTTATTTACCCCTATATTCTTTAAACTATTTATCGATTTAATGTACAAGCATACCAACTGCATCAGTGAACCACTATGTTTGACCAGCCGGTTGTCGTCGTCAAAGGAGGAAATTCGATTCTCGACTTCCTTGATGATGGTCTAATGAGGTTCTCGAACAACCGGGTTTGTTTTGGGGCAGTTAATGCCCTGCAGATACTTGAAGACACCCCCGCGAATGTCGTCATCATGGAAATGGACGCTGGCGAGATGACTGGCTTCGAACTCGCTGAAGCGATTCGCGATATCGACGAAGAACGAAACCACTTCACTTATATCACCCTTGTCGGCGCGATTAACCATGAGCGAGCCCAACTGGACGAGTTTCACCAAGCGATCGATGTGGTCACTGACTCCAAGCGAGTGGACGCCATGGAACACCTGGCGCTAGCCGGGGCCCCAACCATGGGCAACATGATCAAGTTCGCCACAAAAGAACTAGACGAGTCAGTGCGAACTGAATGTATTATGGTTCACCACATCATACCAGAGTAAACAGACAACCTATGGGCAAGCGACTTTCAAAAATCTACACACGCACCGGAGATGACGGAGAAACAGGGCTGGGCGATGGTAGCCGAATTAAGAAGACCCACCCCCGCGTAGAAGCCATGGGCAGTGTGGATGAATTGAATAGCATTATGGGCGTGGTTGTTGAGGGGTTAATCCTGGAAGGCTTTGATGATCTCATCGACATCGCAAACTTTATGCGATCGCTCCAGCATCGGATATTTGACCTGGGCGGGGAGTTGTCCATTCCAGGTTTCGAAATCGTTACCAAAGATCATGTGATCGCTATCGAAGAACACCTGGATGCTCTTAACGAACATCTTGACCCGCTTGAAAATTTTATCCTGCCCGGAGGGTCCGCACTCATCGCAAACTGTCACATGGCAAGAGCGATTTGCAGGCGAGCCGAACGCCATGTCGTTCTACTTGCAGAAAGTGAGAATGTGAATACAGCGTCAAAGGAATTTTTAAACCGACTGTCAGACTATCTGTTTGTCGTCGCCAGAAGCTGCGCGCGCATTACGGCCATCGATGAAGTGCTCTGGCAAAAAGGTTAGTCAGGCCATCACATAATGACCCGGCGAATATCCGATAATACCGCGCCAAGGTGAGACATGAATCTTGCGGCTTCTGCACCATCAATCGCACGATGATCGTAGGAAAGAGATAGCGGCAGCATAAGCCGGGGATTAAATGTCTCTCCGTCATATACCGGTGTCATTTTTGATCGAGACACACCCAGAATCGCTACTTCCGGCGCATTTACAATGGGTGTAAATGCGGTACCGCCAATTCCTCCCAGACTGGAGATGGTGAACGTGGCTCCCTGCATGGCATTCATCGGTAATTTTTTGTCGCGTGCCAGCTTCGCCAGCTCCGCACTTTCTTGCGCAAGCTGCGTCACACCTTTCCTGTCAGCGTCTTTGAGTACAGGAACCACTAGACCATCGTCGGTCTCTACCGCAATACCAATGTGGTAGTACTTCTTAACAATAAGGTGGCTGTAATCACTAGTGATCGATGAATTAAATTGCGGGTATTTCTTCAACGCATCGACGACAGCCTTAATCAAAAAAGCCAATAGCGTCACTTTGGCTCCGCTGGATTGCAGTTCCAGGTTCTGTGCCTTGCGAAAAACTTCCAGGTCCGTGATATCGGCCTCGTCAAACTGGGTAACATGCGGCACATTCAACCAGCTTCTATGCAGATTTTTTGCACTCGCCTTTCGGATGCGGCTGAGCGGTCTGTTCTCGACTTCACCCCACTTCGTGAAGTCCATCTGCGGTATTTCGGGTATCCCCGAACCGCCGGAAGTGTCTTTGCCTGCGATCCGCGCTTTGACAAATTCGTGTATGTCTTCCTTGAGAACCCTGTCCTTACGCCCCGTGCCTGTTACTTCTGTGACGTTAACCCCATATTCCCGGGCCTGTTTCCTTACGGCTGGCCCAGCGTGAACACCCCCTGTTTTCCTTTCCTGATCCTGGTATTTGCTGGACTGGCTATCTGACCGCGGCTTTACTGCGACTGTTTTTCCTAAAGAGGCGGCTGCATCTGACCTGGCGGTTTGCTCAGAAGTTGATCCGGTGCGCTCCGCTGGAATGTCGGCGGTATTCTGCGCCACAACCTCAATCGGCACCCAACCAACAATTGTTACCAGCGAATCTCCCTCATGAACCTCATCCCCTTCATTAATGAAAATTTCCTGGACAACCCCCGCGAGATCCGTCGGGATCTCCATACTTGCCTTGTCTGATTCCAGGACAACGATAGAGTCACCATCTTCCAGCACGTCTCCCTGGTGGACCAGTACCTCTGCCACAACAATTTCCTGTGCGTCACCTACATCCGGCACAAGAATAACTTTCGAGGCTTCCATTTTCCGCGGCGCCAAGTTTGCAGCAGCATATGTATCAGGCTCAGATGCACTGGCCTGTTCCTCAGCAGCATCCACCGGTTCAGGGCCAGGTGTTTGCGTCACTTCACCTGTCTGAGATTTTTCGCCGGTCTCAATCTCAGCAAGAAGTGAACCTTCCGTCACCTTATCGCCCTCGGAAACCGCAAATGACTTGATCGTCCCGGTGCAGGGGGACGGTATTTCCATACTGGCCTTGTCTGATTCAAGTACAACCAGGGAAGTGTCGGCATCAATGACATCACCCACCGCCACCAGAAGCTCGATAACTTCAACGTCTTCTGCTTCACCGACGTCAGGTACAAGTACTTGCTCTAACATCAATAACTCCTCACAACGTCACCGGGTCTGGCTTGCCTGGATCAATACCGTAAAGCTCAATTGCTTTCGTCACCTGCGCAGCATCGATAACATTTTCCTGAGCTAATGCCGATAACGCGGCCACTGTTATGTAATATCGATCTACCTCGAAAAACTTCCTCAGCCGTTCGCGAGTATCGCTCCGGCCGAACCCATCGGTACCCAGTACCGAATACAGTCCCGGTACAAACTCCCGAATCTGGTCCGCGTAAGCTTTCATATAATCCGTTGCAGCGATCACTGGACCACTTACTCCAGTCAGGCACTCTTCGACATAGCTAAGTCTGGGCTTTTCCTGAGGATGCAACATATTCCATCGATGTACGCTAAGTCCCTCGCGTCGAAGCTCGTTAAAGCTGGTGACACTCCAGATGTCTGCGGTCACACCGAAATCTTTTTGCAGTAATTCTGAGGCCGCAATCGATTCCCTCAGAATTGTGCCCGACCCGAGTAACTGGACAACCTTCTTGGAAGTTTTTACCGCATTTTTCTGCAAGCAGTACATTCCACGAAGAATCCCCTCTTCCACACCATCAGGGATTGCGGGTTGTTCATAGTTTTCGTTCATGATCGTGATGTAATAGTAGCGAGGCAATTTCTCTACATACATTTCCTGCAGCCCCTGCCTTATAATCACAGCAAGCTCATAAGCGTAAGTGGGATCATAGGAAACACAGTTTGGCACCGTGGACGCCAGGATATGGCTATGGCCATCCTGGTGCTGCAAACCTTCGCCGTTCAATGTTGTTCGACCGGACGTACCACCCATAAGAAACCCGCGCGCCTGCAAGTCACCTGCAGCCCAGCAGAGGTCACCGATTCTCTGGAAGCCGAACATGGAATAGAAAACATAGAAAGGAATCAGCGGTGTTTCATTGTTGCTGTATGACGTCGCTGCAGCTAGCCACGCTGCAAACGCGCCACCCTCATTGATACCTTCCTCAAGCACCTGGCCCTTTTTATCCTCACGGTAGTACATGATCTGGTCCGTATCCGTAGGTTCATACAACTGGCCACCTGAGGAATAGATACCGAGCTGCCGGAACATACCCTCCATACCGAAGGTTCTAGCTTCATCCGGGACGATGGGCACGATCCGCTCGCCAATCTGCTTGTCCTTGATCAACGTGCTGAGAATCCGAACGAACGCCATTGTCGTGGAAATTTGTCGATCGCCCGTACCTTTTAGCACCGACTCCAGCATAGACAATGGCGGAATCTGCAATGCCTCAAAATCAGATTTCCTGCGTGGCAGTGAACCCCCGAGAGAAGACCTACGCTGCTTAAGGTAGCGCATCTCTGTACTGTCTTCCGGTGGGCGGTAATAGGGCACCTTTTCCAGCTCAGCATCTGATATCGGAATATCGAACCGGTCCCTGAAATCCTTTAACCCTTCAAGGTCCAGTTTCTTGACTGAGTGCGTATAGTTCTGCGCCTCACCCGCGGGCCCTAACCCGTAGCCCTTAACCGTTTTTGCAAGAATGACGGTGGGTTGCCCGGTGTGAGTTGTAGCTGCTTCATAAGCGGCATAAACCTTGTAAGGGTCATGACCACCTCTGTTTAGACGGAAGATATCCTCATCCGTAAGATCTTCCACGATTTTCAAAAGCTCAGGATACTTTCCAAAGAAATGCTCGCGTGTGTAGCCTCCTGATCTACTTTTATAGTTCTGGTACTCGCCATCAACCGCTTCATCCATTCGCTGCTGCAACAATCCAAACTTATCCTTTTCGAAAAGCGGATCCCACTGCCTGCCCCAAACCACCTTGATGACATTCCATCCTGCGCCACGGAAAACACCTTCCAGTTCCTGAATAATTTTTCCATTACCTCTGACAGGGCCATCCAATCGCTGCAGATTACAATTGACGACAAAAATCAGGTTATCCAGGTTCTCTCGCCCTGCCAGTGCGATCGCACCCTGTGACTCCGGCTCATCCATTTCACCATCGCCAGCGAAGCACCAGACTTTTCGCGAACCACGACTGGCAAGGCCTCGATTGTCCAGATACTTCATGATATGGGCTTGGTAGATTGCCTGCAGTGGACCCAGCCCCATCGAAACCGTTGGGAACTGCCAGTAGTCCGGCATCAGCCAGGGGTGCGGATAGGAAGACAAACCATCTCCATCCACTTCCTGGCGAAATTTGTCGAGCTGTTCTTCGGACAGGCTCCCTTCGAGGAAAGACCTGGCGTAAATACCCGGCGCGGAGTGCCCCTGTATATAGATCAGGTCACCCAGCTGTTCCTCGGTTGTGCCACGGAAGAAATAGTTAAAACCAACGTCGTAAAGGGTGGCGCTCGACTGGAAGCTGGAAATATGACCGCCTAGCGTTCCGTCCTTAAGATTCGCACGCATCACCATTGCCATGGCGTTCCAGCGAATCAGCGAGCGAATAGAGCGCTCCATGAAAAGATCACCGGGCATCCGGGCTTCTTTACTGATGGGTATGGTGTTCCGGTATGGGGTATTAATCGCGTAAGGTAGCTGGGCTCCAGTTTCAGTGACCTTGGTCGACAGCCGCTGCAGAAGATACTGGGCGCGTTCGACGCCTTCAGTCTCAATGACCGAGTTAATCGCCTCGATCCACTCCTCACTCTCAACCGGATCAATGTCCGTCAGAGGATCTCGCTCCATCTCAATCTCCAGGTGGTAGCTGTTAACAGTTCAGGTCAATTTTAACGAAAATGGCAGTGAGGAGTTAACGAATAAACTTGAATTCTTCATTGACCAAGGGTCTCGCAGAGCATTTTTATACCTTCAAGCATCCTTAGACTGGGACGCGTAATGAGTGACGCATCTATTGTCCTGACTCGGCCACCCCAGCCAAGATCATTCCAGCGGTCATCCCACGCACTTTTGTATCCAGGATAGGGACTGGATACAACCAGGACATCCGGGTTACGTTCCACTAGGCTCTCATAGGAAACCATTGGAACGAGGAACTCGACATCGGAAAAGATGTTCTCAGCACCACAGACCTCAATCGCCTGACCAATGAGGTGTTGACTGTTGACTGTGTAGAGCTGAGCATCCGATATCTGAAAAAACACTTTCGGTGAGCCCGCTCCACTGCTCGATTGCCTGAGACTCTCAAGGTCGACCCGAAAGTTTTCTGCCAGTTCAAGTCCACGCTCGGGTTTCCCGACCAAAATGCCTAGCTGTTGAACTGCCACCGCGATGCCTACAAGGCTACTGGCTTCATTCACGAAAACCGGATAGCCGAGCGCTCTTAATTGCTCAAATGTCCTGTGGTTACCACCGGTCATCCACGCCACAATAAGGTCCGGGGATTGCTCTATCACGGCCTCTACGCTGACCGAAAACGCATTACCCAATCTTGGAATATTTAAGGCAGCCTCTGGATAATCAGAGAAATCTACTGTCGCCTCGATTCGATCGCCTACGCCCAGGCTAAAAAGAAGTTCAGTGAGATGCGGAGACAAGCTGACAATTTTCCCGGCTGGTTCAGCTAACACTACGGTCGTCCCGGAATCATCGACTACCGTGATATCTGCAAATACTGTCACAGACCAGCAGAGAAATAACAGCAAAGTGTGTTTCACAATTTTCGGGCCAGATTACGTCTCAAGGTTGCCCAACTAAACGCCAGGCCCGGGTCAGTCTTCCGACCCGGCGCAATAATACTGTGGCTCGTGATATCCATGATTCCGTAACTCGCCATCAGGCTGGCACAGACATCAGACAAGACTTCGTATTGAGCTTCCTCGTAAGCGATTGTGTCAGTTCCTTCCAGCTCGATGCCGA